>Ga0214919_10006758_pt1 | contig 15664 bp, 18 predicted proteins | sample LL1503_MetaG_FD_177994 | JGI IMG/M metagenome (GOLD analysis project Ga0214919, IMG submission 177994) | Freshwater microbial communities from Lake Lanier, Atlanta, Georgia, United States - LL-1503 | ecosystem: Environmental > Aquatic > Freshwater > Lake | place: USA: Georgia | collected... | reverse complement strand
AGCAAAAACTGGTTCTTCTGATGATGACCAGCCAGCGTTTGGGCGACTTCTTGGTCGCGCCTTTGGTCACGAACCCAAAGACGAATAGAACTATGCGTTATTCATCAACAGTGCGACTGTCGGTTGGACCTGCAGTCGTGTATCCATTTGTCTTCAACCTTTCTCGGTATGTCGAATGGATGCCCATGGTGCATGCCGTCGAAGAAGTTAGTGATGACGTGTGGGTTGTCGAATTGCGGGCCAAGGTTGGGGTGTTTGCCAGATCGAAACGTTTACGCATGAGACGAACAGTGACATCGCCAAGCACGCTTGTGTTTGAGCGTGATGAAGTAGATGGTCGCAAGCATTCACCATGGGTAATGACAGTGTTGATGGCACCTACAGAATCCGGAAGCGCAGTGACCATTGATTTGTCGTATGGCGGAACGCTATGGACCGCCGGCGTATTAGATCGGGTACTGGCGTCACAAGTAGAGGCGGGCAAAGCCGCACTAGCGCGTGTGGCTTACGGGGCGTAAGCCGAGTATCTGCCGTTGGCCCGCTGTTCAAGGGTCAGAGTTGTACCGAAGCAGGCAGTGAGTGATTCTGAACTCAACGTTTCACGCAATGGACCAGCTGCAACAATTTTCCCATCTCTCATAAGAGCGCAGTGTGTTGTACTGAGTGGAATTTCATCAACATGATGAGTAACAACAACCGATGGCAGCAGTGGATTGTTGTTTGAAAAAGAGTGCAGTAACTGAATCAAATTTTCTCTACCGCCGAGGTCTAAGCGAGCAGTCGGTTCGTCAAGGAGCAAAGCAATTGGGTTTGTCATTAATGCTCGGGCAAGAAGTACTCGCTGTTGTTCTCCCGACGATAATGAACCAAGTTCGCGTTCTGCACACCACGCAACATCAAGACGTGTAAGACACTCGACGGCATTGTGCCTGTCTTCGTCTGTATACGAATGCCACCATGTTTCAAGCGCGCCATACCTAGCCGACATCACTACTTGTGTCGCAGTCAGGACCGGACGTATTTCTGCTGCAAGAGACGCTGACATGTACGCAATGCGAGGTCGGATAGGTCGGATATCAAAAGTTCCCAGTTCTTGTCCCTGGACGAAGAATTTCCCTGATGAAGGATGAAGATATAACGCCAGAACTCGCAGCAAAGTGGTCTTACCGCAACCATTCGGCCCAAGAATGACCCACCGATCAGTTGAGTGAACAGTCAGAGAAGCAGAATCAAGAATGGTTCGCCCATCTCGGACGATAGAAACGTCGGTCGTTTGTAGAACTGGAAAATTCTTGATGTCGTTCGGCACGAATACACGGTATCTGGCGTGGCAGAGTAGAGGAATGGCAAAGGGGACCAACACTGAATTGCAACAGGGTCTTACTGCCGTTATGGAGACAGAGTCCATTACAGATCTACAGCGACTGTCGGGCGGCGCCTCTCGCGAGACATGGCGATTCAAGGCCGGCAATTCGGATTATGTCCTTCAGCGCGTCCGTGCCGGAACTGTTGGAGGCTTTCAAGTAGAGCCGCGAGTGTTGGCAGTTGCTCACGAAGCCGGTGTTCCTGTTCCTGAGTTAGTGATTGATGGTGCCAATCGCACGGAACTCGGAGTGCCATTCATGATCGTTCGTGCAGTTGAAGGCGAAACGATTGCCCGAAAAATTTTGCGTGACGATGAGTATTCCCGCGCTCGCGGAGCTCTCACAGCACAGTTGGGCATTGCTGCAGCACGACTGCACCAGGTAGATCCCGCTCGTGTGCCGGGTTTGGTGGAAGACGATCAAGTCAATCGCTACACCACAATCTTGCGAGATCTGGGTGAACCTCATCCGGTGTTTGAAGCTGCGCTTCGATGGTTAGAGCGTAATCGCCCTGATTCGGCAACATCCTGCATTGTTCACGGTGACTACAGGCTGGGCAACATGATGGTGAACAGCGATGGGCTTGCTGCGGTTCTCGATTGGGAAATTGCACACATTGGTGACCCAATGGAAGACCTTGGCTGGCTCTGTGTTCGCGCATGGCGATTTGGTGGCGCGTTTCCTGCAGCTGGCGTTGGCACTTATGACGAACTGTTAGATGCATACGCATCGGTTACTGGCGTGCGGCCAGACCCAGATGTTCTTCGTTGGTGGGAAATTTTGGGAACAATGAAGTGGGGCATCATCTGCATCTCGCAAGCAGCGACTCATCTCACTGGCATTGTTCGCAGTCATGAATTGGCAGCAATTGGTCGACGCGTCTGTGAAAACGAATACGACCTGATTGATCTTTTATCGAAAGGTCCGCAATGACAGCCCCTCATGACAGGCCGACAGCCGCAGAACTGCTTGAAGCGCTTCGAGAGTGGATGGAACAAGATCTGTTCCCAGGCGTTGAAGGACGCCTTCAGTTTCATACTCGTGTTGCTATCAACATGGTTGACATCGTTGCTCGTGAATTAGAACTTGGCCCAGACCAGGTTGTGCGACATGACCAAGTCTTGGCATCATTCGGCATGAAAGATGATGCAGAGTTGGCCGCAGCAATTCGTGCAGGAACTTTTGATGAAGAACTGCCTTCGGTTATGACCCGGTTGCTCCCAGTCGTCGAAGACAAATTGCGAGTTGCTAATCCTCGTTATTTGCGCTGATTGCGCGACGCATTCAACGTGACTGGCTGACCAGCTGCTAATTGTCCACACGCAGCAGCAATCTCGGTACCGCGGTTTTGTCGCGTGGTTGCATTTACTCCGAGGTCGCGCAATAGCCGTTGAAATGCCGCAACTCGACCAGGAGAACTTCCGACTGTCGGCCACCCCGGAGTGGGGTTAAGGGGAATGAGGTTGACATGAGCAGCGGGGCTGAGTTGCAAACATAATTCTGCAAGTTCACGTGCATCTCGATCAGTGTCGTTCACTGCATCAATGAGCGCCCATTCAAAAGTGATGCGGCGGCCCTTTGTGAAGAGATATTCGCGACATGTTTCCATCAGCATCTTCAATGGATAACGCTCATTGATAGGCACAAGTTCTGTGCGTAGTTGGTCACGTGCAGCATGCAGCGACACTGCAAGATTTACAGGCAGAGGACGAGCTGTTAGTGCTTTGATGCCAGGGACAATGCCGACTGTAGAGATGGTGAGATGGCGGGCAGAAATGCCGATGTCTCCGTGAATTCGTTCAATAGCTGCCCACACGTTTGGTTCGTTAGCCAAAGGTTCACCCATGCCCATGAACACAATGTTGTCAATGCGACGGTTCTTTGTGGCTGCTTCGCGCGCGCTGCGCACTACTTGCTCGACAATTTCACCTGGGGAGAGTTGGCGATTAAAACCCGCTTGACCTGTTGCGCAGAACCCACACGCCATTGCGCAACCAGCTTGTGTGCTGACACATACTGTGGCGCGTTCGTCGTAATACATAAGTACTGTTTCGATCGGATGGTTGCCTTCAAGTAGGTGCCACAGAAACTTGATGGTGTCGCCGTTTTCTGATGTCTCACGTCGAATCTCAATAAGACCTTCTGGTAATTCAGAATCAAGCTTTGCGCGCAATGCAGCAGGAAGAGTCTGGATCTCTGACGGTTTCTTAAATTGCGTGTACATGCCAGACCACAGTTGGTCGAGTCGGTAGGAGGCTTCGCCTTCAAGAATCGTTGCAATTTCGTCGCGGGTGGGATCGTAGAGAGTTGTCATTAGTTACTTTGCTGCCACGTCGCCCACAAAGGCGAGTTCGCGGTGATGAGGGGTAAATCCGAGCGAAGTGTATACAGACATAGCAGGTGCATTGTCTGCGTCGACATACAACATTGCTAGTGGAAGATTTTGTTGAGATAAATGGGCTAGTCCTGCAATCGTCATTCGTTTACCAAGACCAGTGCCGAGATAGGCAGGGTCAACAGCGATCACGTAGATCTCTCCCATTGGAGGCTCGGTGTCTGGGTGCACTTTGGTCCAACAGAATGCAGCAAGAGTGTCATTGTCCCAATTCATCAAGAATCCCTTGGGGTCAAACCAGTCCTCAGATTGTCGAGCAGCAATGACATCTCGTGTCCATCCGCCTTGTTCAGGATGAGCGCCAAAGGCCGCATTGTTGACAGCCAGCCAGGCATCTTCGTCGATTCCCACGCGAAAGGGAGTTGTTGTGAAATCAGTGACGATGGCAAGTTGTTCATCGCTGAGGGGAAGAGTCCTGCGCATCTGTACTAAGTGACGTCCAGACTCAAGTCCGGCATCGTGGGCAAGTTGACGGTGAATGTTGTTTGGTTCAAACACCCACCAGTGCACATGGCCGCCACCTTCTTGAGCCACGATGTCAAGAGCGGCGGTAATGAGGTCTGGAGCAATTTCCATCGAGTCGTATCTGTGGTGCGGGTGCACGATGAGATCTAACGACCATGATTCGTTCCCGCGAGAAATTTGGCAATATCCGACAATGTGATGGTGATCGGTGTCGCGAACGATGACTCCTGCGAAACCTTTGCGGCCACCTTCACGTAAATCAAGCCAGAGGTGGTCATTAAGAGGTCGCACGCCGTCTGCACGCCAGGTGGCATTGATGAGTGCGGAGACCTCGTCAATGGCTGACGAGTCCATCTGTCTCTTGATTTCGAGTGAACGCACGCGTGTCAGGGTACCTTTTGCCCATGGGAAAGCCGAGAACGCCTGCTGGCCGTGCAAAAGAAATAGCGAGTCGACTTGAGGTTTTGTACCCAAAAGCCGAGTGTGAGCTGACTCATTCGAACGCATATGAACTGCTGGCAGCAACAATCTTGTCTGCCCAGTGCACCGACGTACGGGTCAATATGGTCACCCCGGCACTATTTGCCAAATATCCAACTCCGTTGTCATTGGCTGAAGCCAACCCAACTGAGCTTGAAACAATTATTCGGTCAACCGGCTTTTATCAGAGCAAGGCAAAAAATCTCATCGGGATGGGCCGCAATGTTGTCGACAGGTTCGACGGAGTTATTCCTTATGAGATGGAAGACCTCGTGACGCTTCCGGGAGTCGGACGAAAGACTGCAAATGTTCTGCGAAGTGTCGTATTCGATCTGCCAGGCCTTGCAGTAGATACTCATGTTGGTCGCTTGTCCCGTCGTCTTGGGCTCACAACTGAAGAAGATCCTGTCAAGGTTGAAAAAGTCCTCAACGCGTTTATCGAGCCTCCCGAGTGGGGACGATTTGGGTTGCGGCTTATCTTGCACGGACGCCGTGTGTGTGATGCAAAGAAGCCCAAATGTGGAATCTGTGAGTTAGAAGACATATGTCCAGCCACGCTCATGCCGTCGAAGTCAAAGCCGAAGTGACAACAGTCAAGTAGCGTTTGAGCGATGACAGCCACCATTTGTGCAGAACTGGGCGCAGCAGCTGACGCTGTGAACCGCTATAGAACTCGAGTTGCCGGACTGATCGAGAACATTGGTGCAAACCATGAAGACTTGGTCAGTGCTATGTACGAAGCAGAACGTGCTTTGTTGTCAGCAGAGCGCCTCTTAATCCGTGCCGAGAAAATTGCTCGGTAATTCTTGGTTGCGTTGAGTAAGTTGCCCTAGTGACCTCGTTCAACCCTCGCGAACAGATTCAAGCGATGACCGGGTATCACTCTGCCCAGGTCGATGTGCCGATTCGTTTGAATACAAATGAATCTCCGTTTGCACCGCCAGACGGTTGGTTGGATGCAGTGTCAGACATCGTTCGTACAGTTCAGTGGAATCGGTATCCCGACAGGGCTGCAACAGAGCTGCGGGCCACTATTGCAAAACGACATGGCGTCAGCCCGGAAAATATCTTTGTCGCAAACGGATCAAATGAAGTGATTCAGACAATTTTGTTGGCGTATGGCGGTGCGGGCCGTCGTGTTGCAACTTTTGAGCCCACGTATCAGATGTATTCCCAAATCGCCCGCGTCACCGGCGCAGAAGTGGTGGAAGGGGAGCGCAATGCTGACCTGACTCTTGACCCACAGGAAATCAAAAGAGTGCTGACTAGTTATTCCCCTGCAGTGACATTTCTGTGTAATCCGAATAATCCGACAGGACTTATTGAGCCACGAGAAAATCTGGAAGTAATGCTGGCGCATACCTCGGGCGTTGTAGTGGTCGACGAAGCGTATGCAGAGTTCTCTGAGTGGTCAGCAATAGACATGGTGTCCGATGATCGTCCGCTCGCTGTCACTCGTACATTTTCTAAAACTTTGTCACTAGCTGCATTACGTGTTGGCTATGTCGTTGCTCCACGTCAAATGGTTGCCGATTTAGAAATTGCAGTACTTCCGTATCATCTTGATGCATTCAAGCAAGCGGCGACTATGGCCGCTCTTGGCTTCGTGTCAGAAATGGAACAACGCGTCGAGGCGATCAAATCTGAACGAGCAAGAATCTTTGCAGCCATAAGTGCAATGGATTGTGAAGTGTGGTCAAGTGGGTCAAATTTTATTTTGTTCCGCCCACGTTCATCTGAAGCGACTGAGGTCTGGAAGCGCATGGTGGCATCGGGAGTCCTAGTTCGTGACTGCAGTTCATGGCCACGGCTATCTGGCTGTCTGCGAGTCACTGTGGGCACAGTCGAGGAAAACTCGGCCTTTCTTGGTGCACTATCGCACGCTCTTTTGGGTCAATAAGGGAAAATCCCGTAATTGACAGTCCGAGAGGGCTGTCGAGCGGCGAGAATAGAGTCATGGCACGTACAGCCCAGGTCACACGCAGCACAAAAGAGACATCAATTGATGTGTCCATCAATCTTGATGGCACAGGAATTGCGTCAATCTCCACAGGTATTCCGTTTTTGACCACATGCTTGAACAGTTGGCGCGTCACGGTGGGTTTGATCTCACCATCGCCGCCACAGGTGACCTTCACATCGATACGCATCACACAGTAGAAGACGTTGCAATCTGCGTGGGTGAAGCAATACGTGAAGCGCTTGGCGACAAAGCCGGAGTACGACGCTTTGCAAGTGGCCTATATCCACTTGATGAAGCACTCGTCGAAGTTGCGCTAGATCTCAGTGGTCGCGCTTTTGTTGCGTGGAATGTTGAATTGCCTGAATGTTTGCCACTCGGAAATCCTGCCTTTGATCCGTCACTTGCTGAACATGCTGTTTCATCGATTGCGAACTCGGCTGCAATTACCCTGCATGTCAATTTGCAAGCTGGCCGCAACGTGCACCACATCATCGAAGCGACCTTCAAGGGTCTCGCTCGTTGCCTACGTGACGCTGTCCGCATTGAATCGGCGGGAGTGCCCTCAACGAAGGGTGTTCTTTCGTGACATCACGCCCGCGCATCGCGGTGCTTGATTACGGAATCGGAAACTTACGTTCAGCGCAGAAAGCTCTCGAACGTGTGGGCGCCGACGCGGTCCTTACCGCAGATTCTCGTGTAGCAGCATCAGCAGATGCCGTTGTCTTGCCAGGTGTTGGCGCATTCGGCGCATGTATGAATGCCTTGCGTGCTGCTGGTCTTGAATCTGTTGTTCACGAGTCGGTAGCTCGGGGGGTTCCGTTCATGGGCATTTGTGTTGGTATGCAAATGCTGTTTGATTCAAGCGAAGAAGACGAGTCAGCAAAAGGTCTTGGCATTATTCCGGGGTCAGTGCAATGGTTGTCTTCTGATGTTCCACGTCCGCAGATGCAATGGAATCAACTAAACATCACAAAGAACGATGTTTTGTTTACTGGCCTTGAAGAACGGCCGTGGATGTATTTCGTGCACTCGCTTCATGGTGTTCCTGCCGACAGCAGTGATGTTGCAGCAACGGTTCATTACGGCGAGACATTGAATGTTGCCTTTCGCCGCGGCAATGTGTTTGCTACTCAGTTTCACCCTGAAAAATCAGCAACAGCTGGTTTGCAATTGCTTGACAATTTCGTGAAGTCGGTGACCTCGTCATGATCTTGTATCCGGCTATTGATGTCTTTAGTGGCAAGGTTGTGCGTTTGCGTCAAGGCGAATATGACGACAGCACTGTGTATGGTGTCGATCCTGTTGCCATGGCCCTTTCCTTTGTTGATCAAGGCGCAACCTGGGTGCATATGGTTGATCTTGATGCTGCCCGAAGTGGGGAACCAGTTAATCGCGGGGTTATTGCGTCTGTCGCACGAGCCATTGCCGGTCGTGCTTCATTACAAGTTGGTGGTGGAGTGCGCACAGAAGCCGATGCTGTAGCTCTTGCCGATGCCGGCGTGACACGAGTCGTGATGGGTTCAGCTGCCGTTGCGGACCCCGCATTAGTTCGTCGTGTATCTGAAGTTGTATCAGTCGCTGTCGGTCTTGATCACCGCAATGGTGTTGCAGCAACTCACGGCTGGACTGAATCATCTGGTGTGCAGGTAGAAGAACTGCTGAGCCAGTTTCCGACAGCTTCGGCGTTTGTCGTCACTGATATCTCACGCGACGGCATGTTGACTGGTCCTGATGTCGAAGGGTTAGCGCGTGCGGTGTCGCTGACATCCATCCCGGTTGTCGCTAGCGGAGGAGTAGGAACTCTTTCCCATGTCGCAGACTTGGCAGCAATTGCTGGGCTAAATGGCGTCATCGTCGGTAAAGCGTTATACGAATCGAAGTTCACTGTGGCTGAAGCGTTGGCGGTGTTGTCATGAATCCAGATCTTGTAGCGCGCGTTATTCCATGCCTTGATGTCACCAACGGTCGAGTCGTCAAAGGAATCAATTTTGTTGACTTGCGAGATGCAGGCGACCCGGTGGAACTAGCGGCGCGATACGACGCACAAGGGGCTGATGAATTGGTCTTCTTAGATATCACCGCATCGTCTGATGGGCGTGACACCATGATTGATGTTGTCTCTAGAACCGCAGAAGAAGTTTTCATTCCATTTACTGTTGGTGGCGGCATCAGAGAATTGTCTGATGCACGAGCCTTGTTGCGCGCCGGAGCGGACAAGATAAGCGTCAACACATCAGCGGTGCAGCGTCCACAGGTGATTGCAGATATTGCTGATGAATTCGGTTCTCAGTGTGTGGTGTGCGCCATTGATGCAAAGTGGGATGCAGCAACTCGTCAGTGGCTCGTCTACCTGCACGGCGGACGCACAGCTACCGAATTGAACGCAGTTGAGTGGGCCGTGGCGGCAGTGTCGTTAGGGGCTGGTGAGATTCTTCTGACGTCTATGGATCGCGATGGTACGCGCGATGGTTTTGATCTAGGTCTGACGCGTGCGGTGTCTGATGCAGTTGGTGTGCCAGTGATTGCCAGTGGCGGAGTCGGCACTTTAGGCCATTTATCTGAAGGTGTGATTGAAGGCGGAGCTACCGGAGTTCTGGCAGCTTCAATTTTTCACTTTGGTGAGCACACAATTGGTGACGCAAAACGAGACATGGCGTCGCGCGGAATTCGCGTTCGTCAATCCTGATTAGGAAAGCGTGTTTAGCAACTGAGACAGTGCAATGTCGCAGTGTGACGCAATGTTGACAGCAAATGAATGGTCAACACCTTTTGCCAGGATAATTTCACTGTTGCTCCATGATGAGATGGCGGTAGCAAGTTCCTCAGGCGTGGTGAATTGATCATGTTCAGCGGTAATAAGAATTTTACGCCCTGGCGAATTTGCAGCAGCTGGTTGTGAGGTCATCATGCGAGCAGGTGGAGCAACTGCGATCCATCCGGCAATCCACGGGTTACTGACATTGAGTCCGACAACTGACCCAAAGGAATACCCAGTCATGATGATGGGAACTTCTGGGGCGATGAGGTCGGCCAATTCACACGCAGCGGCGAGGTCAAGTCGTTCAGAGTCACCATTGTCGTGGGTTCCGCCAGAATTGTTGACTCCTCGAAAATCCACTGCAACGGAGTGGCAATCGTGACGCAATGCCACTTCCTGCATGGCGCGTACAACATGGTTGAAACGGTCACCACCGTACAAGGGGTGCGGGTGACCAATAATCACAACGGCACGCACGTGGTCTGCGTCTGTTCGCACTAGATCGGCTTCAATCATGACGCCATCAATGGTTTCGAGGTAAATAGTTTCCACTCCCACGGGGCAAGACGGTACCGTACTTATGGTGAGCAACAACGACCAGACTTCAAACAACACACGGGGGCGCGTCATTATTGCCACTGCCGACCAATTGGCGGACGTGACATACAACGCCGATGGCCTGGTGCCGGCAATTGCGCAGTGCGTCGATACTGGTGACATCTTGATGATGGCATGGATGAACGCAGAATCTTTGCGCATGACTTTTGCCGAAGGACGCATGGTGTATTTCAGTCGTAGTCGTAATGAATTGTGGCGCAAGGGTGATACCAGTGGTGACAGGCAGTTTGTCCGCGAAGCGTATTTTGACTGTGATGGCGACACATTGCTTTTCAAGGTGGACCAAGAAGGACGTGGTGCGTGCCACACGGGTGAACGTTCATGTTTCTATCGTGCGTTTGGCGAGTCGGAATGACCGCAACTGCCATCACGCCATCGCGTGCTGAATTTATAGAGCTGGCAAAACTTCATACAGTTGTTCCCGTGTGGACACAGATTCTGGCCGACCTCGAAACTCCGGTTGCTGCATTCATCAAATTGGTGGGCGATGGCGACGGGTTTTTGTTGGAATCAGTTGAACATGGCGAACGCTGGAGCCGGTATTCGTTTGTTGGCCGTAACCCTCGCGGAACATTGACCCTGCGTAACGGTGTTCTCACTACATCTGGCGATGTGCCAGCAAGTGTTCCGCTAGATAAGGGAATGTTGGCTGCGATGGAAGAACTGTTGCGCATTTATCGCGCGCCGCTTTTTCCAGACCTTCCGCCGTTGCAAGGCGGGCTCATGGGGCACCTTGGATATGACGTTGTTCGCGAGATCGAAGATCTGCCGAATGTGCCACGCGATGATCGTGATTTGCCTGATGCCTCCATCAGCATCATTGGCTCGCTCGCTGCGTTCGACCATTGGCGCCAACGCGTGTACATGTTGGAAAGCGTTCCCGTTGCCGGTTTGACCGATGCACAAATTGGCGATGCCTACGATGCTGCAGTCGTGCGCGTGCATGAAGCTGTCGCAGATCTTTCCCGACCACTTGCATACGTGGCAGTTGAGCCACCAGTAGCTGGTGAGAATTTGCCGACAACACGTTCATCTATGCCTGATGGTCAATATCGCTCTGCTGTTGATGTTGCTAAGGAATACATTCGCGCTGGCGATATTTTCCAAGTTGTTCTGTCTCAGCGATTTGATATTGACCTAACCGCCGATCCGTTCGATGTGTATCGGGTGCTTCGACAAGTGAACCCAAGCCCGTACATGTATTTCCTACGCCAACCTGATCTCACCATTGTTGGAGGGTCTCCTGAACCTCTCGTGCAGTTGGTGAATGGTCGAGTTGTGTCTCGGCCAATTGCCGGAACACGTAAGCGCGGTATTGATGATGAACATGACAAGCGTCTTGCCGGCGAATTGCGCGAAAACCCGAAAGAAGTCGCAGAACACATCATGTTGGTCGATCTTGCCCGTAATGACGTTGGTCGAGTCTCAACTTTTGGTTCTGTACAAATGGATGAACTCATGACACTTGAGCGCTATAGCCATGTCATGCATCTCACGTCTCAGGTATCGGGCGATTTAAAGCCAGGCCTGGGACCTATTGATGTGTTGCGGGCAACATTGCCAGCAGGAACGGTGAGTGGCGCGCCAAAAGTGCGCGCAATGGAAATCATTGATGAATTAGAACCAGTAAAGCGCGGACCGTATGCAGGCGTTGTTGGCTATGTGGACTTTTCCGGAAACCTCGACACCGCAATTGCAATTCGCACCATGTTCGTTGGTCCGAAGTTTGCAAGTCTGCAGGCTGGTGCTGGCATCGTTGCCGATAGCGACCCGGCAGATGAAGATTTGGAATGTGAAAACAAAGCGCGTGCTCTGCTCGCCACTATTCCGGCCGCCGAACGAATGACACAACGCCGACGCGACGCTGGGACTACAGCGTGACAAGCATTATGTGGGCTGACATTGCTCGAGACGTCATCATTGTTCAGGGCGACGATGCTCAGACATTTTTACATTCACAATTGGCTAATGACATTGCATCATTAGCCGTTGGCGCAAGCATTCACAGTTTGTTGCTTGAGCCGACTGGTCACGTAGCGGCGCTGGTCCGTGTGGTGCGTCATGAAGACACAGTGTTCACGCTTGATGTTGATGCTGGGTTTGCAGATGCTGTGATCGTGCGGTTGCAGCGGTTCGTTTTGCGCGCAAAAGTCACGATGCGTCGTAGCGATTGGGTGGTGCGAGCTTTTCGCGGCCCTGGTGTAGTGAGCGATATTGGTGTCGGTGCCGGACGTGCAGTGCCATACTGGGGATCGACAGAAGAAATTGATGTGGTGGGTGATGCCTCGCTCTTACCAAGCATCGGAGAGAACACAGAACCAGAACGTATTGACTACGTGCGTGCTGATGCTCGATGGCCAAAGCTCGGTGTAGATATTCTCGTCGGCGATATTCCGGGAACTACTGGTGTTTTGTCAGTCGCGGTGAGTTTCACCAAAGGGTGCTACCCAGGACAAGAACTTGTTGAGCGTATGGACTCGCGTGGAACAACGGCACCTGTCGTCGTTCGTGCTCTGTCACGTGAAGGGCTTGGTGTCGGCGCTCGTGTGATGGAAAACGATCAATCAGTGGGCACCGTCACTTCTATTGGGTCACGAACTGCGCTTGCACGCATTGCACGAACCTCAACTATTGGTGAACCACTGGTCTGACACATCGGCACGTCCACGAAGCACACCAAAATCTGTGGCCTGATTCATCAACATCTGGAAACGGCCGGAATCACATTGTGATTGTTCGGCCACGTGCAACCATTGAACGGCCAAAGCGTGATCTCCCAGTTTCATAGCGCACCGTGCAGCGATGAATGCATTGGTGTCTGCGGGGCACAGTCGGTACGACTCGGTCGCAAATCGTAAAGCTCGGTGGGCGTCTGCAGAAAGAAGCAAACCAGCAGCAACCATGGCATCGAAATTGGGGTCGCCTTCAGGTGCAAGAGCCGGGTTCAATAAAAACTTCTTCTGGCGTTGAGGAGCAGTGATGGTCTGATACTGCATGAACAACATGAATACGAAAAGTGGAGCAAGTTCCGTAAATCCAATCGTGATACATAAACCAAACGCCAACGCTGTTACTGCTGCACTCAATTTAAGAACGAGGTCGTTTCCTTTTCCAGGCATGAAGTGTTCAACAACACTTGCAACGAACGCACCGCCATCAAGTGGAAGAAGAGGAATGAGGTTCAGTGCCCCCAACGCGATCCCTGCCCACCAAATGGAAATAGTGGCATCGCTGATCGCGATGTCAGATCGGCTAAATGGGTTCGTGCTATTTAGCAGCAGAACAGCCACTGCTGAGATGATCTGAAGTGATGGGCCTGCAAGAGAGATGCGGGCTTTTTGGGTCCATGTCAACGGGGTATGCGGTTCGTAGGCGGCATAGGCAACCATGAAATCAAGTGAGATATATGCAGTACATCCAGACATGCGAGCAGCGAGAGCATGACCCAGTTCGTGAAGAAGAGTGAAGATGCCCACGGCACCAGCCATCCATAGCCCTAAAGGAAACGGGTAGAGGAAAACCAAAAAGGCAAGAAAGACTCCGAAACCAGGCCTAATTGTTGTGGGGAAGCCGAACACGTTGAATACGTTGCGAGCGCCTTGGTGTGTCGGACTTCTCATGTCACAAGTGTATTGAAGAGAGACACAAACCTGCATGCGCCTAGACTTTCATCGTGTCATACGTTTATGCCTTCGATCACAAACATCGCCGTCCACCGATGGAATATAAAGATCTATTAGGAGGAAAAGGTGCCAACTTGGCTGAAATGATGAGCGTGTTGAATTTGCCTGTTCCGCATGGTTTCACAATTAGTACTGATGCATGCCGCGACTACATGCATGGCGGTTGGCCGAAGAGCCTTACTGATGAAATCGCGAAGCACGTCGCGTCGTTAGAAAAAAAGATGGGCCGCAAGTTGGGTGATGCAAAAGACCCTCTTCTTGTTTCTGTGCGCTCAGGCGCAAAATTCTCAATGCCAGGAATGATGGACACTGTCTTAAACCTCGGACTGAACGATAAGAGTGTCATTGCTTTGGCAAAGACAACCAACAATGAACGTTTTGCATATGACTCGTATCGTCGATTTATTTCGATGTATGGCCGCATTGTCCTTGGTGTCGATGGGGAAGTCTTCGAACATGCACTTGACAAAGCAAAAGCAGTAGCCAAAGCAAAGACCGATGCGGATATCCCGGCTTCAGCATTAAAAGAACTGTGCGTGGTATATAAAAAGGCAGTTGCAGTCGCTACCGGTAAGCCCTTTCCTCAAGACCCAGCCAAACAATTACGGGGTGCGGTAGAAGCAGTATTTCGCTCGTGGAATGGCCCACGTGCAATTGCATATCGCGTTCGGGAAAAAATCAGCCATGAATTGGGTACTGCAGTGAATGTGCAAGCCATGGTGTTCGGTAATCGTGATGATAATTCTGGAACAGGTGTGGGGTTTACCCGTAATGCAGCGACGGGAGATTCAAAACCGTACGGAGATTTTTTGGTGAATGCACAGGGCGAAGATGTGGTTGCTGGTATTCGCAACACGGAAGATCTCAATGCGTTGAAGAAAAAGTTCCCGCAGATTCACGCGGAATTGATGGAAATTTTCGCTCGACTAGAACGTCACTACAAAGATATGTGCGATACCGAATTCACGATCGAGCAGGGCAAGTTGTGGATGTTGCAGACCAGGGTTGGAAAACGCACAGGTGCTGCGGCTCTAAAGATGGCAGTTGAAATGACAAAGCCCACCGGCACGGGCAAGAAGGCGTGGAAGATTTCTAAGACAGAAGCCATTATGCGAGTCGCTGCCGATCACCTTGATCAAGTGCTGCATCCCCAGTTCGCAACGAAATCAAAAGCCATAGCGAAAGGACTTGCCGCTTCTCCAGGTGCCGCAGTTGGCCAAGTCTTTTTCACCGCTGACGGTGCTGAAGCTGCTGTCTCGGCTGGCAAGGACGTCATCTTGGTTCGTTCAGAGACCAGCCCAGAAGATGTGCACGGCATGATGGTCGCAAAGGGGATTCTTACTTCTCGTGGCGGTCTAGTGAGTCACGCAGCAGTTGTTGCTCGTGGTTGGGGAACTCCTGCAATTGTCGGCGCTGATTCAGTGAAGATTTCTGGCAACTCATTTATCGCAAACGGCATCACAGTCAGAGAAGGCGACTGGTTGTCGCTTGACGGGACAACTGGGGAAGTGATGCTTGGTCAACTTGCCTTGATGGCGTCAAAGCCACCGAAGGAATTCGACACAATTTTGAAATGGTCCGACGAAGTACGTAAAGGCAAACTAGACGTCCGAGCCAACGCCGATACAGACGAAGACGCAAAGAAAGCACGTCAACTCGGAGCCGAAGGAATAGGTCTGTGCCGTACCGAGCACATGTTTCTTGCGCCAGACCGACTAGCAGTCGTTCGTCGCATGATTCTTGCAAGTACTCCAGCTGAAGAAACTGCTGCTCTCGAAGACTTACGCAAAGTGCAGAAGAAAGATTTCGTCTCTATTTTGAAAGAAATGTCTGGTTTGCCAGTCACTGTGCGTTTACTAGACCCGCCACTTCATGAATTCTTGCCACATGTCAACGAATTGGAAATCAAGAAGGCGACATCTGGCTTGAGTGCAGAAG
>Ga0214919_10006756_pt1 | contig 15664 bp, 15 predicted proteins | sample LL1503_MetaG_FD_177994 | JGI IMG/M metagenome (GOLD analysis project Ga0214919, IMG submission 177994) | Freshwater microbial communities from Lake Lanier, Atlanta, Georgia, United States - LL-1503 | ecosystem: Environmental > Aquatic > Freshwater > Lake | place: USA: Georgia | collected... | reverse complement strand
ACAATGTGCCACAGTTTGCAACCATCCGCACAATCAATTTTTATTTTTTGCGGTTGAATTTGGAATCATAGGTGTAGGACTATTTGTATATTGGTTTTACAAAATGCTCAAAAGTGCAGCGATGTCCATTAGTAAGCAAGATCGCTATTTGTGGATCGCCTTTGTTGTGGTTTTCGTGGGCGAGTGCCTTCTTAATTTACCGCTTTACTCGTCAAGTGAGAGAACATTTTTTATATGTTTGATGGGGCTGCTAGCATCCTCAAACAATTTTTTACAACAAAGCAGCAAAGATAATTTATAATGATTCAATCTTAACTTGACTTTCAAGCCAATATAAATCTGATATAAATTTTTCAGATTGATAATCTGGAACCATCTCTCTTACTAAGTCTATCGTACCTTGAATTTCGTTTTTATCTATAACAAATAAAAGCTGATTAATCAGTATCTCTAGCCGCTCCCACGGAATAAATTCTTCCTGAGCTTTCATAATCCTTGGGTGCAAAGTTTTCTTTGGGTTGCCACCAATCAATAACTCTTCATGTAATTTTTCACCAGGGCTTAAACCCGTCACCTCTATTGCTATATCACCATTAGGATTGAACGAGTCTTTCACACTCAGACCAGAGAGATTGATCATTTTTGTTGCAAGATCATAAATCCTCACACTTTCGCCCATGTCTAAAACAAACACATCACCACCATCGGTTAATGAACCGGCCTGTAGAACCAGCTGAGCAGCCTCGGGAATCGTCATAAAGTAGCGAGTTACACGCTCATCAGTTAATGTAATCGGACCACCTTTTTCGATTTGACTTCTAAAAAGTGGAACCACTGACCCCGATGACCCTAATACGTTACCAAATCTCACCATACAGATAACAGTCTTAGATCCGCACTTAGTTGAGAAATCGAAATGGGATTGGAATATCAGTTCGCAAATCCGCTTACTAGCCCCCATAATATTAGTTGGACGTACAGCTTTATCTGTGCTGACTAAAACTAAATTTTCCGCCAGATGCTGAGTCGACAACCTTGAGACGACCAGGGCACCTAGTATGTTATTTTTGAGTCCTTCTGCTATATTTTGCTCAACTAATGAAACGTGCTTATAAGCTGCGGCATGAATAATTATATTGGGATGCCATGTTTGGAAAATATGGCCCATACGTATTTCATCGCACGCGCTAGCTAATAAAGGTACTATATTTATAGCCTGGCCTGATAAATTATTTTTCTTGCTCAGGTATTGGTGTATTTCATATAGCGCTGATTCTGAATGATCTAATAAAAGTAACTTTGATGGCTTTGCATTATAAATTTGCCGACACAGCTCTGAACCTATAGAGCCACCAGCTCCAGTAACCAAAATAATTTTTTGTTTAATAAATCTCTCTAACAATAAGCGGTCAGGCTCGACAAATGGTCTGCCTAATAGATCGTCCAAATCTAATTCCTTAAGGTCGGAAACTTTGATCGCTCCCCTCATTAAATCAGTTATGCCAGGCATGCTTTTAACGACAGCCCCAGCACCTGCTAAATTAGAAATAACTTGATTACGCCTATGTCGTATGGCCGATGGAATGGCTAAAAATATCTGATCTACTTTTAATTTAGAAACCGTATCCTGTACCTCATTGGGAGGCTCAATCTTTAAACCATTCAATGTCTGTCCATGTAATCGACTATCATCATCAATAAAACCAACTGCCAAATATTCAAAGGAAGAATTAATTGCCAACGCAAGTTGCCTACCAGCCGAGCCAGCCCCATAAATCAAAACTCGTTTCTTTTTAGAAACATTATTTATTTTATTTGCGCTATGAAGCCAAAATCTAATAAAGACTCGACTCCCAATGATCGCAAATGTAAAAAATGTTGGCTGAAGAATACCAAGAGATCGTGGAACATTGGGCACAGTAATAACTGAAAAGACAATAAAATATAAAACTCCATACAAACATAATGCTTTAAACATCGTAACGACAAACTGTAATCCGACGTAACGAAATATGGAACGATAAAATCCAAAGTAACTAAATATAGGGATATAAAAAAATACGCTAACTAAAAGTAAAAATAACTGTAACTCTCCTAAAGGGACATGGCCATCCATGCGAAGGTCTAGCGAAATGACACAGCAAAGAAAACAAATAGTTAAATCCACACAAAATGCAGTTATTTGCTTTAGAAATCTTGGGGATAAATTAATTTGATGTTTTTTCAAAATGGTCAGGGTAGGTAACGGTATGTAGATACTTTTATACTTTCTATTGTAATGGACTGATAAACACCCATATCGGGACTCGGGTCTACTGCGCTGACAAGCTGTAGCAGACCTTTCCTGAAAGTTTTTTAAGGTGCTGTGAACAATATTTTTAAAATGACTTCGTTTTGAAAAAGTCAAAATTCTTCGCCCCTTGCAACGGCCCTGATACCCTTGACCAACTGGTTGATCGCCCTCTTCTGATACCTTAGAGCAGAGGTGTGATCGCTCTTAGCCATCCTCACCTTGATCAAAACCGACTTATCTTGAAGCCTCAAAAAGTCATGAATGAATTTAATTTCTTCCATTCGCTCTTTGCCTTTGAGCTTGACGGGATTGGGTTTCTGGGGAAGCGTAAATGTAGTGGAGACGGCCTGCTTATTTCTGTGAGCCTGCGCGATTTGGGCCAAGGCAATTAGGTGCGGGTCAAAGCCCCACTCCTTGATTTGGTCGTTCACTTTTTTCTCATCATAATCGGAAAGAAAATTTTCGTTTCTTTCGAAATCGATGATGCGCTTGGCAAGTTCATGGGCTTGTGAATCAGTTTTGCAATCATCTCGAATGAACTTTGAAATCTCTTGAATCAGATCAGCAAAAACTCGCTCATCAACTGGCAAGCTGAGGCCATGTTTTGTTGAGTTGAGCTTGGCGTGTAACTTCCCCTCCTCAGACCTTGGGCCCGTGGACCTCAACGCATTGGCTCTATTTGCTGCTCTTTGCTTTGGGCTTACCACGGCCATTACTTCCAACGCCTTTAATTTCTTTGTCAGTGCTATCTGCTGCTTCAAGTGTTTTTAAAGCAGTTACATCTATGGCTTGAAGGTCACGCTTCAACAATTCATTCTGAAGTTTTAAGCGCTCTTGCACAATGGATCTGTTTACCAGTGCCTCGTAGGACTGCTGCAGTTGGCCAAGTGTTTTGACGCGTAGTGCAATGAGGTAATCGAATTTTTGAACTGTTTCACGCTCTGTATTCATACCTCTTGCCAGCAGACTTTCAGCGCTGTAGCCAGCGCCCTCAATGACTTTCTTCATCTCAGGTATGTGCCATAAGTTATCCTGAAGAAGTTGAGTCATCGCATGTTTTTTAATTTTAGGAGTTTCGTAGGTGCTCAGTAAATCAACCATGGCATTGACTAAAGCTGTCTGCTTTTGGATTTCGTAACGACGCATCCACCAAAGGGACTGAAAGATTTTTTCTGCGATATAGGTTTGCAGATATGTGGTCGCTCCCAGCTCTTTGATGGTGCCCAATAGTCCAGCGTTATAAACATCTTCTGACTCGCCTGGCAACAAGCGGGTGGGGCCAAAGATTTTGGAAATTTGAGAAGATGCGACTTGGCTGGGTTGAGCTGGCTGCTCTGGAGAATTGTTTTCTGTCATCTGAGTGCTCAATTGTCTTATAACTAATAGCTATGCACTGTTAGGCTTGGTTTTAAGCCTCACACCGGGATTGTCTGTTGGAATGCCAATAAATTCGACACCCGCCAATTCAAGCGCTTCCTTTATCGCAAAAACTATTCTCATGCTTTACCCTGAAGCAACCCAGTTAAAGCTTCTATTCGGACGGCGGTTCAAATCCGTAAACCACAATTGAACTCCAGTGCTTTGTACCCAGATAAGCCATCAATGCAACACCCCGTCTCGATTCAGCACCTTGACGAAAGTCAGCCACAAAATGCGAATGTCAAACCACAGGGACTGACGCTGCAGATAGTTCACATCCAGTTTAACCTTCTCAGGAATCGGCAACTCATCGCGGCCATTGACTTGCGCCCAACCGGTCAGGCCTGGCACCAAGGTGTGCACACCCTGCTTTGTGCGCAAGGCAATCAAGTCTTGCTGATTGAACAGCGCCGGGCGCGGGCCCACAAAGCTCATGTCGCCCGCCAGAATGCTCCACAACTGCGGCAACTCGTCCAAGCTGCTCTTACGCAAGAAAGAACCAATAGGCGTCAGGTGTGATCGAGCATCAGTTAGCAAATGCGTGGCCATCACCGGCGTGCCCACCCGCATGCTGCGGAACTTCGGCATTTTGAAGGTCACGTTGTCCCGGCCGATACGGTCAGACCAATACAGTGCGGGGCCTTTAGACGTCAAGCGGACTGCAATCGCGACCAGCAACATAGGTACAAAGAAGATCAGAGCCGCCAGACAGCCAAGACAAATATCAAATACTCTTTTCATACCACCATCGCCCGCCTCAACCCCTCTTCCACAGACACAGGCGGCACCCAACCCAACAAACTCCGCGCCTTAGACTTATCAACCTGCAAATTACCGCACAAGCGTTGCACCGCATCCCCCTTGCCCAGCAACGAAGCCCCCGCCTGCAAAGCCCACGCAGGCATCGGCAACAAATGCGCAGGCACCCCAGCTGCTTGCGCCATGCCGCGCACCAACTCGGTGGTGGACAGGTCTTGCCCGTCACTGACTAAAAAAGTGTGGTTGGCCGCTTGGGGGTGGGTGATGCAGGTGACGATGAAATCCACCAAGTTGTCCAGAGCCACCAAGCTACGCTGGTTATGCACCGCGCCCAGAGGCAAAGGCCAGCCGCGCTGCACGGCGCGCATGAGTGCGGCAAAGTTGGCCTTGACGCCGGGGCCATAGACCAATGGTGGCCGAATGATAACCACCTCCATACCAGTGTCAGCGCTGAGTTGGCGCAAACCCTGCTCAGCCTCGTGCTTACTCTGGCCGTAGGCATCTTTCGGGTTGGGTGCATCGGTTTCAGTGAACGGGCGTCCAAGCGGCGTGCTCTCGCCATTCACTTTAACTGAGCTGATGAAAACAAATCGCTTGACCCCAACCGCAGCAGCCTGGCGGGCAAGGTTCAGGGTGCCATCCACGTTGACGGCGCGAAAAGCCGTTAGCGGATCGGCCTCGGTGTCCTGCATAACGTGGACGCGGGCAGCGAGGTGGACAACTGTATTGATGCCAACAAGAACTTTCCCCCAACCCGCAGAATCCGCCCTAGTGGCGAGACGTACAGGAAGCGCACTCAACCGCTTGACGAGCGCCTTACCAACAAAACCTGTACCACCCGTAATCAACACACTCAAATCAGCGCCTAGTGATGACTTCATACCGGCGCCCAGAAAAACTCCAGCGCTTTTAATGGATAGCGCAACAGCAACTTGACCCAATTTGTGGGAATGTTATTGGATTGACACGCACGCATCATCTCGCGGTTAAGCTGGAAAGTAGCTCGCCAACCGCTCGTGCTGGCACCCCCCATTTGCATGCGCACCACAGATTCAGGCAAATGCCGATGACGCAATGCAGTCTGCTTAAAAACTCTGGCTACAAACTCAAAATCACCGGCAATGCGGTAGTCTGCACTGAAAGCACCATAGCGCTCAAACAAGGCCCTGCGCACAAATAGCGCCGGGTGCGCAGGCGTCCACCCCCAGCCCAGCCGGCCTGCCGTAAACCGGCCCGAGTTGTAGCGCCGAACCACCTTGCCTTGCTGACCAGGCCGGAAAAACTCCACGTCGCCATACAAGGCATCCAGTTGCCCCGCCTGCATCGAACCAGCCACCCGCGCCAACACACCAGTATCTTTGTAGAAATCGTCTGCGTTCAGAAAGGCCACCACCTCACCCGTGGCCAAAGCCACGCCCTTATTCATGGCGTCATAGATGCCGGCGTCTGGCTCGCAAACGACCTTGGCCAGACCGGCCCTGTAGCGATCTATAACCGCCATGGTGCCATCGATGGATGCACCGTCGATCACGATGTGCTCCACATCGGGCCAGGTTTGCAAAGCCACGGACTGCAAGGTCCGCGCAATGGTTGTAGCGCTATTGAAACTGACGGTGACTATGCTGATTTTCATGCTGTACCAGCTCCAGCTGTTGCGCGCGCGAGATTGGCAAAATCTTTGGCAAACTTACTGACCCTGGCCTCGGCTTCACGATGCGCAGTTTCGAGTGCAATCTCGCGCGCGGGACCATCAAACGGCGGAGCAGCCTTTAGCACCTCAGCCAAGTCTTCTGCCGAATCAGGGCGAAAATAACGTGCCGCGGCGCCCATTTGTTCACGATGAACATTGAGATCCGACAATAGCATCGGCGTTGCCAGTGCTCTGGCCTCCTCAACCGTGGTACTCCAGCCCTCGAACAAGGATGGATTTAGCATGGCCTGACAACAGCGCATCAAGGCGCTGAGATGTGCGTAGGGAATCAAGCCGAGTAGGCGGAGAGATGCGTCCAAACCCCGCCCCTTGAGCATTCGTTCAAATTCGGGAAAGAATTCCGGCGCGCGTGGGTCATGCTGTTTGCCTGAGGCAGCAACGATAATGTCGACGCCACGTGCCTGCAGGATAGCCAGGGCCTCCAGCACTTGCATGTGGTTCTTGTGCCGCCAGAACTGGTTGGGCATGAGGGTAAAGTTTGGCGGCAGACCATAACTGTCAGCGATGGCTCGCGCCGCAGCAAAATTCGGAGCAGCGCCAGCCGGCACGGCAAAATGTACCGTGTGTGTGCGCCCCTGGGTTTCAGGGTAATAGTGCTCACACGCCTGTTTAGCGTCATCGCTGCTGAGCATGATGATTCGGCCACCCATGATCTGCGCCCGAAAGCCGATTTCGCGCTTCCACCAGGCTGACTTGGGAAAGAGGTGTGGCAGTACCTTGTGCTGAAAGTCTGGAATCCAGGCGATGCTAGGCAGACCAAGACGCCAACCGAAAAATTGCGCCGCTTCGAATACAAGGTCAATCTGGTTTTGCGAGAACAATTGTGCCAGCCCAGGTACACGTCCGCATAAAAGTGCTTGTAGCAATTGTGTCTTACGATGCCGTGCATTGAGCAATTTGCTGGTGATTACCTCAATGCCGGGCAAGGCCATGAACGCCTCTACATCGCCATCAGCCTCGGCCGGAACAAACAACACCGGCGTGATGGTGCGACGCTGATGGGTCGCCAATGCCTGCAACAGATTCAAGAGATAGTTGTGCCCGCCGGTCCAATTTTTGCCGCCGATCAATGTGAATGCGACCCGAATCAAGTGCTGCCTTTCAAAGAGCGGAACCAGGTCACATATTCAGCAATACCGGCACTCCATGGTTTTGCACAGGCAAGACCCAAGGCATGCAAGCGCGTCACATCAGCGCACAGACTGTATGGATCGCCGGGGCGTGAGTTGCCAATGAACTGGATAGGTGGCGGTGACTCACTCGCCCAGGCCTGCGCCAACACAGCCACCACATCGCGTACCGGAACCGGGTGGCCAGTCGCAACATTAAGAACGGGCGCAGTCGCATCGGCGAGCATGATCAGCCGCTCCAGAACAGCCACAACGTCGCCCACATACGTCCAGTCGCGCAGCTCTGCACCAGTGCCTCCGAGCTCTGCCCGACCTTGCGTCGCCAGCTTGTTGCAGGTGTCCCAAAGGAGCTGCTTCTTGAGCTCGGAACCAAATACCGAAAACAGGCGTGGCAAGGCAATCGACAAGCCGAAATTGACGGCATAGGAACGGCACAACTCTTCCATCATGAGCTTGTGTGTGCCATAGGGAGAATAGGGTGAGAGGCTGGCATCTTCTGGGATCACTCCATCATGGCCAGCGCCGTATACCGCGGCGCTCGATACAGCCACCAGCGGCGTGGCTGGAGAATGCTGACGCACCCATTCAAGTAACTCGGCCGTACTGCCGACGGTACGTTTGAAGTCCTCGTGCGGATTGGCCAATGCCGCACCAACCGAAGAGCCACCGGCAAAATGGAAAATGCCGGCAGGAGCCCCCAACGCGGCCTTCAGCTGCGCCAAGTTGCTGCTACTCACGTCGCCATTCAGCCAATAGCTAACACCCCAGTCTGCCGCATCTGCTGTTGGCCAGGCACCATGTCCCAAACCGGCGACGCAGTGCCCAGATGCGGCCAGACGCTTGGCAAGATGGCGGCCAATAAACCCACGCGCACCAGTAATCCAGAACGTCTTCATAGCGCCGGTTTGGATGCTACGAATGAATACAAACGCCCAGGACGTCGATCACTGGCAACCAGCAGATTGCGCGCCAACGGCCAGACGCCCGGCACCTTCAGCAATCCACGCACCACGCTGGCCAGAGGCCCGAACTTGGCGGCAATTGCCTGTTGCAGTGAGTTGAGCCTGTAAGGCGCAAAGTTGATGGGACTATGCCAGGGCGAGATCACCTGCAGATCAACAAACCCTGCCTGCCGGATTGCCGCTTCATACTCGACAAGCAGGAAGGCATTCTCACCACCATACAGATGATGCAGCGGATGAATATCGAAGAATGCCGGCAGATCCGCCTTGCTGGAGATCACATGCTCACGCACCGCAAGCATGACACCGCCCGGCTTGAGCACGCGCTGAAACTCGGCGCAAGCTGAAGTCAGATCACTGGTGTGATGCAGTACGGCACGCGCAAATACGACATCGAAGCTATTGCTCTCGAATGGCAAACGCTCTGAAAACTCTTCGCACACCTGGATGGTAACGCCAGACTCCGCAGCGAGACCGCGAATAGCGGCAGCACCAACCAGCGCGCTGGGATTGGGCTCCAATGCAGTCACCGCAAAGCCGTCTTTCGCCAACGCATAGCTGGCAATGCCACGGCCGGCACCCACATCCAGCGCCGTCCCTGAACGCCCGTCCAATACAACTCGTGCCGCTTGCCATTCGTCGCTGGACCAATAACGCTCGGCAGCAGCCAGAAGAGGATCGTCGTAATAACAATCCGCCACCAGCTGTGCCTTATCAGGCTGCTGGCGCAGCCACTGCACAGCCTGCTCCCAACTCATCGAGGAATGATCAGCGTTCATCTTCGCTCAACTCCCGAATAATTCTTGCAGGATTACCCGCAGCGATAGAGTACGGTGGCACATCTTTCGTCACAACAGCGCCGCTTGCAATGATGGCGCCCTCACCGATATGAACGCCTTTGGTAATAATGGCCCGGGCTCCAATCCATGCTTTTGACGAGATGCGCACTGGCGCGCGCTTTACGCGTGACCAATCGTAAAAACCATTGCGCCAACGTCGCAAATCCTCCATGCGCTCCGAAGCACGAATACTATGGTTATCAGAATCCATGATCAGGACCTGATAAGAAATCAGCACATCATCCTCAATGGTGATGTCCGCAAGGCAGTCGACCAAAGAGCCGCCGCCAATAAAAACATTGTTTCCTATGGTCAAACAGCTACCTTCTGCTTCTGCCACCAAAGTGCCGGCAATCAAGGAGTCTTTGCCAATACAAATCTTGGCCGCCGCATGCCTGCGTTCAATCCGTCCAGAAACCTTGCTACCCTGGCCAATCGAGGCATGCATTGCAGGAAACATTTTGCCCAGAATCTTGTTTATGATAGTCATAGAGTAGGCCGTCCAGATTGGTCGTTTACTTTTAACGCGCGTACCGTTTTCCACCAGCGCAAGGTATCTGCCACTCTCCCTAGCCATCGTCCGTTCTGTCGCCACAATGCATCTTTTACATATTGATAGAGCTTGGCGTCAATTGCAGTTTGCGGCGGAAAAGCGATGAGGGCCCCAGCCGTTTCTGTCGTTTCCACGGTAAAGCTTCGCAAAATGCCGCGCCCATGCGTGCCACTGCCATCGAAACCGGTATTTTTAACCATTGAGGCGGGAGGATAAAGGGTCAAGCCACTTCGATTTAACACAGACCAGCACCAGCGCACCGCCCACGAGTCCCTGAATCCCAGCATCTGCCGCACAAGCATGCTGGAAAAATCGTAAGTGCCATCAATATTGAAGCGGTAACGTAATTTTTTATCATGCAGCAGATTACGCCAGCCAGGTGCATCCGCTTCAAAAGCCTGCCACGCCCGTCGCCAAGTCGCCCATCCCCAGGAAATCGTAAATGGCAGAAACAGCGCATCAGTCGAACCATTGATTTCGGGCGCATCGAACATATAGCCAGAAACCTGGAATACCTTTTCATTGCTGGCATACAGATCCAGCGCACGGTTCATGTATGACAAGAGCGCAGGACTCAGTTCAAGATCGTCCTCAATCACAATGACACGGTCAAAACGCTTGAGTACGTCAGTGACACCATTGATGACCGAAGCAGACAAGCCACGATTGGTTTCACTGAAGTAATACTCGGCACGCTCACCCAGCAATGATCGGGCGACCGCACGGGTTGCATCTACAGCGTCACGTTCATGGTCATTTTTAGGACCATCTCCGTAAACAATCACCGGGCTATTCTCAAAGCCCTGGCACTGCATAAGACTCGTCAACGTGTTTCGCAAATGCTCAGGCCGACGATACGCAAAAATCACGATGGGTGCGTTCATCAGCGCCCCCGTCCTTGAATGCATTGATCCAACCAAAGCTGAGTGGACAACAATTTATAGAGGTGGTGTTCGGACGCCATAACGCCTTGTCGATTCTGCTCAATCAAACGTTTTATTTTTCTTGGGTCACACCATTGATGCAGCAAGCTTTGGCGATCAAGCAGTAAATGCTCAACCTCTTTGCCTTGCTCACTAGCCAGCCACTTTCCAACGGGTGTTGGATAGCCCTTCTTGTCGGGACGGTTACCGATTGCCGATTGCCCATTGTGGCGCAGGTATTCGCGTAACACCCACTTCGTTTCATTATGGTGAAAACGCAGTCTGGCTGGCAATTTGAACATCCACTCAACCAACCGGTAATCCATGAAGGGATGGCGCGACTCAATGCCATGTGCCATGCTGATGGCGTCGCCGTAATGCAGCAAACCCGGCAAAATTGTGCGTGAATGATCCATCAATAGGCGCTCTTTGACCTTGTCGGAGTCGATCACACTGTGCTCAGGTACCGACGGCAAAGTCACGCCGGGACGCATCAGTGATTGAAAACCGACGCGGCGACGATGCCAGCGCAAGAGTGCTGGCGACAACTCTCGTGCCGACCATGCCGCCACCCACGGCAAGGAGAACGTTCGTCTCAAGGCGCGCACTCGCGCGCTTATGCCTGCCAATGTCCTGCCCTCGGATTTGCCGCCGATATAACTCAGTAAATCGAGAACCGCATACTGAGGATAACCAGCCAAGGCTTCATCTGCTCCTTGCCCTTCCAGCAGTACCGGCACGCCATCTGCCCGCGCCCGCTTCATCAAATGCCACAAAGGATAGACCGCCGGTGAATATCCCGGGCCATCCATATGCCATGCAATTTGGCGCAGCGTTTGCAACCAGTCTTGTTGAGGCGCTTCGACCGGAATCAAGGGTGAATTGGCCGCTGCGCTTGCGCGTTGCGCCCATGGCAACTCCCCTGCCTCGCCTTGCCCATAAACTGAAGTAAAGCTCGTCAATGGCGTCGTAGCATGCTTGGCTGCTGCAGCCAGGATGCCTGTGGAATCCAGTCCGCCGGACAAGGTCAAACCGACAGGAACATCACTGCGCAAACGTAAACGCACCGCGTCATCAAACAACGCAGTGAACTCGGCCACGGCATCTTCGGGGCTGATCCAGTCATTCGAGTCAACGGGGTAGTCCCAGTAAGCCGTTAATTTGAGGGCTTTTGTGCTTGCGTCATAGACAGCATAGTGAGCTGGTGGAAAAACCTGAATGGCTTGATAAAAGGATTCACCACGAGCGTAAAGCAGGTTGTTGCCCAAAAAGTCGAGCAATGCTGACTCTGCTACTGCGCGATGCTCAGGGAAAAGTGCCAGCAGGGCTTTGGGTTCAGAGGCAAACGCAAAGCCCTGGCTACCTTGCCGGTAATAAAGCGGCTTGACGCCAAAGCGATCGCGCGCCAATAACAAACGATTTTTGTGCGGGTCCCAAAATGCGAATGCCCACATCCCGTTCAAGCGGGGCAATGCGACCTCTTCCCATTCAATCAACGCATGCAGTAAAACTTCAGTATCTGAATGGCCTACAAAGCGATGCCCCAGGCTCTCCAGTTCTTTACGTAACTCAACGTGGTTGTATAGCTCACCATTGAACACAATCACTGCGCCACTATGGCTGTCCACCATAGGCTGGTGTCCGGTCGCAGACAAATCAAGAATCGATAAGCGCCGGTGCCCGAGAAGAACATCCTGCGCGGTCCAGACCCCGCAATCGTCCGGACCGCGGTGGGCTAATAGATCAAGCGCATGGTTGAAGCGCACGGCATCATTAGCGCCATGCGGGCCAAACCAGCCAAGTACTCCACACATTAGTAATCAGCCTTGGTTTTGCCGAACACGCGAGTACGAATACCGCGAGCGAGGTATAGAACATTTCCTTGCAAAAGCATCAAACCAAAACGGCGGGCTTGAAAGATACGCTTCTTCCATAAAGGCATCCGAGCATGTTCCTTCAGGATGACCGCATTTTCTTTGGCAAACTTAGGTCCGTTATTTCTTGTTTTAGTAGCGCCATGCAGACGATATCCACCCCTGATTTTGTCCGCATGCAAGCCCTTGCGGCCCTTGGTCAGCCGCAAAAACCATTCGTAATCGAATGCATATTGCAGCGAATCATTCAGAAATCCAATTTGCGCATGTACATTGCCGCGCCAAAACGCAGCCTGGTTGGTCAACACCATCCCCTCGGCAAGCAAACTTCCATAAGAAGGTGTTACATAACAAATATCGCGCAAGATGGCATCGTCTTCGTCAATGAGATTGATATTGCCAACCACCAGATCAATTTCATGACGATTCCAGATCGCAGCGGCTAACGATCGAAATGCATTCGGATAATAGATATCATCGGAGTTTTGCCAAGCTATCCACTCGCCCGTCGCTCTCTTAAAGCCCTTATTGATGGCATCGGTCTGTCCTTGATCTGGCTCACTGACCCAATACGTCAGATGTTCCGAATATTTCTTGATGATCTCCACGCTGCCATCGGTGGAACCGCCATCAATAACAATGTATTCAAGATTCGGATAATTTTGATCAAGGACGGAGAGTATGGTTCGCTCCAGAAATTCCGCCTGATTGTAGCTAGGCGTAATGATGGAAATTTTAGGGAAGTGATTTGACATGACTCGTGACTACAAAAGAAACGTATCGCTGCGCATGCGGAGACGGGCAGCTACTCCAAACAGGAAGAAAGAACCTACAGCCATAAAGTAATTACCGTAGATCTGGTCTGCCAGGCCGAAGAATGCAATCAAAGCAAGCCAGAACACATGGTCATTGTGTGTTGGATTTGTGGTCAGCACATGGGCGCGTACAACACTTACAAAGCTAACCACAAACAGGGCCAGCAACGCCCCTCCGCCCACGACACCCAACTCGGCAAAAGCTTGCAGCACGCTGCTGTGAGGATAGGCTCCCAAACCACCACAAGAATAGCGCCCGAAGTTGGTAGCGCCTACGCCAAATACTGGATGCTGCAGAGCCATGTCAATTGACTCTTGGTACAAAACGCGACGGATCGCTACCGAGTTCACGCCATCAACAATAGGTTTGCATTGCGGATCACTCTTGATCCTGGTTTGCATTTCTGCGTATTCAGGAGAATTCACGGCCAGGGCAGGTACTTCGTCAACCATGATTTGCAGGCGCGCATAGAACTGAGCCGTGGGAGTCGGCAGCATGTAAAGCGTAACTGACGTCACCAGCGCAAAACACCCCAGCACCAACGTTTTGCTGAGCCATCGGCCCCGCATCGCCGCCATCATCAGAACCAGGGCTAATGTACATGCAATAAATGCCCCTCGCGCAGCGATCAGTACCGAGGCCATGGCCATCCCACTAAACGCGCACCAAGCCAGAACCAGCTTCCAGCCAGGTTCAGGTCTCTCCACATCGGACTTTTTGACCAAACGGTGTGACAAGGCAAGCATGGCAACGGATACAAGCATGGCGATCAACAATGGCGAATGATTGATACCGAAGTATTTCCAGCGCGTATACAAAATCTCGTTGTCTGGCATCCACCAATAATCAACAACAGTCAGCACCAATAGAAGCACACCCAATCCGGGCAATGCACGCATGATTGCGTCAAGATCCGGTTTTTCCGTCAGGCGCCCCAGGCAATAGGGAAGCAGCACAAGAAACGGCAACAGCTTTGCGTAATAAGCAACAGCCGCATTACCCTGATGCTGAATTGCCAACGAAGCAACGATGAAGACAAAAAAGACCAAGAATAGATAGTCGATCAGCCCCAGCTGCCTCAGCATCTGGCGACGCTTGACGAGCACCAGCCCCCCCCACAAAAACAGACCCCCATAATAAATACGGGTTGCAAGCGGAGCCCACGTCACACCGGTAATATGCGCGATGGCAAATCCGAAGGTCAGGCCGAACAAGAGCAATAGCGCTGGTGCCGTTGGGGAAAACAGCCATGCACGGTTCAGATTCATTGCAGCGCAATCAGAATTTTTTCTTTCATCCCGGATGGGTGAAAAAGATAGTTATGCACGACAAAAGCCGCTGGTTTGAAGCTGACGAAATTCAAAGCAGCAAACCGCTTTTGCAAGCGCGCAAGATGTTCCGGTGTATTGGCCTCGATCAGGACAACCGGCTGACAGCTTGCCAAGCATTCCAACCCGCCTATCAACACCTCATCCTCAGCGCCCTCTACGTCGATCTTCAGGAAAGCGACATTCGGGCTACCGAGCTCGCGCCAGACATCATCCAGCCTGCGGACCCGAACCGGGAGAGCATGCAATGACTGAAAAGGTTTTTCGACAGGGCCAAAGGAGTGATATGCGGCATCCTTGGCCAAGTGGATCTCTAACTCGGCTTCGCTGCTTCCCAGCGCTATGGGCTGCACCTGCACATGCTGCAGCTGATTGCGCTCAAGGTTTTGTTTAAGCCTAGCCGCATTCGCGGGAACCGGTTCAAACGCGAACACACAACCATTGTTGGCGGTAGCTCGACCCAAAACCACTGAAAATACCCCAACATTTGCCCCGATGTCGAACGCACAATCGCCCGGTTTCAGATAGCGGCTGGCAAACTCCAGTTCGGCATTCTCGAACGTTCCGTACAGCAAGCTGGAAAGCCCCAAGGTCTCTCTGTACTGTAGACGGATAGACCCATTTGCCGGCAAAGGCAACTCATATTCCATACCGGCTGGCGGCAGCCAGGGCAATACACCAAGCCGTAACAGCAATCCTTTACCTCGCTGGATAGGGAAATGACGCAAGTATGTCCGCAATGGCAGCAGCAAGGCCCATATCAAAGGAAAAAACCGCTGGCGTAAACTTGTGGAAGGCAAGGAATTACTGCTCATACATCTTTGTATCAAAAAAATGACAATCATCAATCAAGCATCGCCTTGAATGGTTTTGCCACGTTTAATTTGGTGAATTCAAGCACGAAGTGCAACTTTGATTAACTGAAGATTAGGTGGCTGAGGATGTATAGCATTCAAGGCTTCTTGACCTGGCAGTCTAAGTTGCTTATGAAATACAAACACCTCAGCCAAGCTGAAAGATATCAGATTTACGCCCTCATGAAAGCCGGACACGATCA
>Ga0214919_10006755_pt1 | contig 15666 bp, 15 predicted proteins | sample LL1503_MetaG_FD_177994 | JGI IMG/M metagenome (GOLD analysis project Ga0214919, IMG submission 177994) | Freshwater microbial communities from Lake Lanier, Atlanta, Georgia, United States - LL-1503 | ecosystem: Environmental > Aquatic > Freshwater > Lake | place: USA: Georgia | collected... | reverse complement strand
TCCATTAGATGTTCCATTAGATGTTCCATTAGATGTTCCATTAGATGTTCCATTAGATGTTCCATTAGATGTTCCATTAGATGTTCCATTAGATGTTCCATTAGATGTTCCATTAGATGTTCCATTAGATGATCCATTAGATGATCCATTAAATGATCCATTAGATGATCCATTAGATGATCCATTAAATGATCCATTAGATGATCCATTAAATGATCCATTACATAAATTAAATTCTATAAAAAATAGTCATATGAATATTTGTAATATATGTGGACAATATGTTTTAGATACTTTTGAAGATAAGACAAAATATTCTAAAAACATATTATGCGAATGTATAAAAATAAAAGAAACTTCTAAAAATAATATATGTAATATATCATAAAATATTAATTTATAAATATTAATCAGTTTGAAATATTTCATTTATAGAGCAATTATATGCTATAAAATATGTATCATCATTATTTTCTAAATTATTTGTTTCAGATATATCATCAATATTTTTCAAATCTTCTATATTATCTGGAAAAATAATTTTATATAAAATATATAAATTTCCATAATATAATTCATTATTATCATTTTTAAAAGGGAGTCCTTTTTTATAAATTTTTTGTAACATAAAATCTTCTCCAATTAATGGTTCACTTTTAACTTTAATGTTAGATGTTGGTAATGTTAAATCATATATAAATCCTTTATATATATCTTTAATATAAATTTCTTTAGTTGTTAATATATCATAATCATTAATTCTTTTAAAATTATCATCTTTTATATTAAAAATATTTATTATTACATTTCCTTTTTCTTTATAATCTTTCATTTCATGTCCTTCGCTTTCTAGTAATATTTCTTTACCATATAATGGGATTTCTATTTTTTTATTTTTAATAATATATTTATTATTTTTTTTCCTATATCTTGATATTAAAATTTTCTTAGTTTTTTGATTATATATATCTTCTAATGAAACATTTATATTATAAACTATATCATCTGGTTTATTATATATTACTTTACTTTCCATTTTTTTATTTATTTTAGGTTTAGGTTTTATTTTTTGTTTAAATAAATTTTTAAATAAATTATTTATTGATGAAGATTTATCATATTCATCATATTCATCATATTCATCTTTATAATATTCATTATCTTCATTATTATAATCTATTCTTTCTCCAAAATTAAATTGATCAGAAGGAAAAGTATGAACTTTTATATGAACTCCTCCAAATGGAAATGAATTTTCAGATATTCCTGAAATATTACTAAAAATATTATTTATATTAATATCTTTCTCATATTTCATATTCATAAATGAATTTATATGCTGTTGAAAAATATTATTAAAAACAGAAAATGGATCTTCTCCTTCAAAATCAACACTTCCCATTGTATCATATTGTCTCTTTTTATCTATATCACTTAATATACTATATGCCATAGAAATTTCTTTAAATTTTTCACATGCTTCGTCATTTCCTGGATTTTTATCAGGATGATATTTTAATGCTAATTTTTTATAAGATTTTTTAATTTCATCTTCTGATGCGTCTTTATCTATTTCTAAAATTGAATAGTAATCTTTATCCATTATATATTTAAAATTAGCAAATTATTTTTAAATATAATTTTAACGAACAATTATTTAATTTATAATATATTATTTTATGCGATAATAGATAATTGCTCTTCATCTTTTATACACAAAAAATAGTTATTTTTCCAAAAGGAAAACTGGTTAATAACAAAAAGTTTACCAGTGTTTTTATTCCTAAAAGAAATATGAGTATGACCATTATAGTCGTATCTTTGACAAAAGATGCCACATTCTATCGTATCACTATCACCATAAAATAAATATGATGATGGTGAAAAATTATAGTTTCGAAGGAATTCCATGATGAATAATAATAGTATTTTTTATAATTCTTAAATAAGGAAATATATAGATAAATTAACTGTCAATTTTTTATAATATATTATTATTCTGGCAAAAAATGGTTTAATACATGTATATCATCATATAATTATTTTTTAATTATGTAAAATATCAATTATTGCTATAATATAATATTCTAAATGTAAACATTCTTTATTTCCTTTCTTTAAATTATTATCACATTTAACAGTTAGATCTAATAATTTAAACATAAAATCATTATTATTTTTATATAATGAACATAATTCGTTATAAATAAAAAATAAAAAATCTTGCATTGGAACTAATTTTATATACATTTCGTTTATCATTTCTCTAATTTTTAATAAATTTGGAAATGATATTTTTTTATTAGAAATAAAATTTATAATTTCATTAAAATTATCATAATAAATAAATTTAAAATCTTTTGAAGTATGCAAATAATAAAAATATGATCCAAATATTTTTTTAAGATCTATATTAATTGTTATTTTATTACTATAATCAATTATTTTTTCTATTTTCTCATTTGATATCATAAAACCTTTTCTCAATGAAAAATTTTGTAAGCATTCTTTTATCTCATTTATTTTAGGAAGTCTTACTCTTATTAATAGACATCTACTAATAAGAGGTTCTGTAAAACTTGATAAATTACTAAGTTCAAAAATAAAACGTACTGTTTTAAGATTTTTTTCTATAATTTTTCTTAATGATAATTTTGTAATTTTTGATAATAAATCAGCATTTTTAATCAATATTACTTTTGGAATATCTAATCCTATATTTCTTGATTCAACATATTTTTTTAAAAAAGATGAAACAAATAATTTTTCATTAGATCCTAATGTTATAGGATTTATTTCAATATGATATATACTTGATTTATATATCATAGATTTACGATCTTCTTCAAATGTAATATTTTTTAAATCATATACTTTTTTATCAAAAATTGTTGAAAGTAATGCATATATTTTTGTTGTTTTTCCACATGTAGGTAATCCATAAAAAATTAAATTTGTTAATTCATCAATTGTAATACCTTTAAATTTATTTAAAATATCTAATTTAAAATCTAATTCATCTATATTTGGTTTATCGTCAAAAAATGATATGTTCATTTAAAGTTAATAAATAATATTAAATGATGTTTAAATAAATAATTTATTAATAATTTTATATTTCAAATAAATATTAAAAAATGATATATTTTATAACTATTTTTATTTTATCTTTATTAAATAATTCAATGAATATTATCAAAATAGATATAAATGATTTGTACATATCTCCATTAAATATTAGAAAAAATATACATGAAGATAATATTTTAGTAGATAACATTAGAATTAATGGTTTATTAAATCCATTAACAGTACAATATAATGAAATAAATAAAAAATATGAAATAATAGCTGGTCAGCGTAGATTTATGTCTTTACAAAAATTAGACTATAAATATATACCATGTAACGTTATAGAAAATAAATCAAATGATGAGTTGCAAATTATAAGCCTAATTGAAAATATTCAGAGAAAAAATATGAAATTAATTGATAAAATTAAAGCATATAATAAAATATATAATTCATTTAATGAAGAAAAAATGATACAAACAGTAAAATATACAGGATCAAAAAAATCAACTATTGATAAATATATAAAAGTTAAAGATTTATCAGATGAAATATTAAATAGACTAGATTTAAGAGATGATGATGGAATAACATTAGATGTTGCATGTCGTTTAGTAGAAATAAAAAATAGTAATATTTATATATGTGATGAAGATTTAATAAATATATTAAATGAAATATCATATACTACAAATAATGATAAAGTAAATATATTAACAAAATATATAAAAAATTCAACAGGAAGTCAAATATATAAAATATCAAAAGAAAGGAATGATTTGAAAAAAAAGTTATATGAAAATATAGAAAAATTAAAAGATTATAATGAGATAATACAAAATATTAATAATTTAAAAAAAATAATAAATACTGAAAAAAAAATTATAAAGTATAAAATAATAACTGATCCAAAAAATGGAGGTAATTTTGATGAAAAAATAAATGAATTAGATGAAGAATTAAATAAATTAGAAAAAATTAAAAAAAATATAAAAATAAACTTTCCTGAAGATCCTTCTCCTGAAGATCCTTCTCCTGAAGATATTTATATAAATATTGAAAATTATAAATGCAGAAATCCTGAATTACAAAAAGAATTTAGGATTGGATTAATAAAGAGATATAATACGTGTATAATAACTGATATGGATGAAGAAGTTTGTGAAGCTGCACATATTATACCATTTAATAAATCAGAAAATTTTGATATCAATAATGGCATATTATTAAATTGTATATTACATAAATTATTTGATAAATATTTATTTTCAATAAATCCAGAAACATTATGTATTGAAGTTTCTGATAGAGGATTACAATATGAAATGTTAAGTAATAATAAAAATAAAAAAATACAAAAACTTGAATTATATAATGAAACGATAGATAATATAAAAAATCATTATTCTATTTTTATTATAAATAACTAGAGTAGACATGGTCTTACTTGTCAAATTTTAATTAAAATTTGACAAGATATGACCTTAAAAATAACTATATAGTCATCATATTTTATAAAAAATAATAAAACATTTATTTTTATAAATAAATTGGTAGAATTTTGTTTTGTAATGACTATATACTAATTATTGATATAATTTTATTTAATAATTTTTCTCCATATTTTTGTTCATTTAATTGATTTAAATATTCTTGATTTTTAATTAATTGATCTACATTATTTTTATAATTTTCATAAACGTTTATTTTAAAATAACATTGTTCAATATTTTTTATAATTGTATTTTTAATATATGTTCCATTATCATCATCATTCATACAATTATTATTCCAATATTGTAATTTTTTTTTAATATGTCTAATAGGATAATATTCTTTTCCTACATTATCTATATACATTATTTTAAATAATAAAATATCACCATTTATATTTGTCATATCAATACATTTTTTTATAAATGTTTTATCTATATTAAAATCTTCAATTTTTAATTCTCTAATTGAAGATTTATTTCCATCACTTTTTACATTTTCATCAATTTTTTCATTTTCATTTTCATTACTTTTTATATTTTCATATTTGTAACAATTATTATCTTTAAAATATTTAGTTTCATTAAAATTATCTATTAATTTATATATAATATTTTCTAAATTATTTATTTTTTTAGATAAGTCTTCATTATTTTTAGCTAATATTTCTAAAATAATATTATTTAATTTATTATTAGTTTCAACTTTCTTATAAATATTATTTAAAGTTTCATTATATGAATTCATTTTTTTATTAATATTATATGTAATAGAATTCGTCACTGATTTTTTTAAAGATTCTTTATCATTATATATATCTTCCATCTATTAATAATTAATCTAAATTAATTTTAAATTAGATTAATTATTAATAAAAATTAATTTAAAAAAATATTATTAATATTAATTAAATGAGTTGTAAATATTGTCATCTTAATACACATATTATAGATGATTGTCCAACAATAATATGTAAAATTTGTAAAGATATTGGACATCCTCAATGGCTATGTAATAAAAAAAAAAATTATAATAAAAAAATAGAGAGTAAAATAGAAAATAAAATAGAAAATAAAATAGAGAATAAAATAGAGAGTAAAATAGAGAATAAAATAGAGAGTAAAATAGAGAGTAAAATAGAGAATAAAATAGAGAGTAAAATAGAGAAGAACATTAATTATTATTTATTATTAGAAAAACAAAAATGGGGTGATTCAACAGTTGAATAAAAGTGTATAATATACATTTATAGTCATCATATTTTATAATTCTACCAAATTTTTTATAATTATTTTTAAAAATAATTATAAAAACAATAAACATTTATTTTTAAAAATAATTTGGTAGAATTTTGTTTTGTGACGACTATATAACTTTTATATTATATATTCCTAAAAAATATTTTTATGTTTTATTTCTTCTTTATCTAAAAATTTTTTATAACTTATTATTCTATATAATCTTGAACTAAAAACTGTTACTATTTGTAACGTGTAATCTATTAATTATTCTTCTGGACTTTTCTCTTCATCATTTTCTATTATAATTTCACATTTTGAATATTCTATTAATTCATATGCTATTCTACATAATCAGCCTTTATATGATATCGCTAAACTATATAGTTCATTATTTATAACATAGTTTAAAATTTATACCACTCCCTATATAATAATTCATATTCTGGATATTTTACAGTCATATATTTAATATTTTTAAAAATTTAAAAAAATATTTATTGTTTAATTATTTTTTTAAAAAATATTTTAATTTATTCAATGATTTATTGTATAATTCATTATACAACATACCCATTATTATGTTTAAATTCTTAAGTTTTTAGTATTTTATATAACTAATTTATAAAATTATATTTTATATAAAAGCCCATAATTCATCTTCATTTATATTATTAATATCACAATCTTTAACAATTAAATATTTTCTAGCAGAATTTGATAAACATTCATTTCCTTTACAGTTTGGTATATTTGTTGTTAAAATATTTACTTCTGGTTTAGTTAAACCAATACATTTTAAGTTTGTATTACTAGATGCAGATGTAGAAATAATTCTATTAGTATTATCCCAAGTCCATTTTTGACTAGGGCTATCTTCTACACATGTTGACATATATAATTTACTAGCACTATTATCCATTGTTAAACATGTATTATCATATCTATTTATTATATTATTATTTATATCTAATTGCCAATTTTGAAAAGATCCAAATGGTGATATATTATCAATAAATGCTAAACTTGACGTAGGATTAGTTCCTTGTGTACGAGTAACAACAAATTGTGGTATAAAATAATTATTAGATTTTTGATCAATTGTTGAATCATAACTTCCTGATTTATTTATTAATCTTCCAGAAGCTATTAATTTTGTTCCGGCTGGACCTTGAATACCTTGTTGACCTGTTGGTCCAACTAATAATGGACTTTGTGAACTGATTAATGATTTTAATTCTGATTTACTTATTGATGTTATCATATTTTTAACTTCATTTTTTTGAGTATCATTTAAAGACTGAGATTCTGCTTCTAATTTATCTTTATTAGTTGTCCATTTATCTGATGCAAAATTTTCTAAAGTATTATTTTTATTTATAATTTTATATATTATTATTATAAATAAAAATAATAAAATAATACATAATACTTTATTTATCATATATATTCATTGTATAATTTTTTTTTATTAAAATGTATTTTAATTAAAATATATTTTAATATTCTATTAAATAGTTAGATTCTGTAAACTTAAGATTTTTATTAATAATACTGATAAAACATTTTTTTTGTTTATTTATATTACTAAAAATAATATAAATATCATTATATTTAATTTTTTTTATAAAATATTATTGATAATAAAAATTTATTAAGTTTGCATCATTATAAATTGTTATATAAAAAATATATAATTATTTAAAAAATCGCTCCATGTTGGGATCGAACCAACGACCTTTTGATTAACAGTCAAACGTTCTACCTACTGAACTAATGGAGCTTAATATTATATATTAATATCTCTTTAAGTATTTTTATTAATAAAAATATATATAAAACCAGTAATATCTAAAATTAAATAATGAATATGTTAAATATATACCAAAATCTAGGATTTATTGTTATTATTATTTTTTCAAATATATTTTAATTTTATAAAAAATTAAAATATTTATTAGAACTATTTAGTCTATCTATTTAATATTAAAAATATTTAGTCATTTTTCATTAGTAACTTATATAATGTAAAAAATAAAAGAGAATTACATCAAAATCTAAGATTTTTGGACAGTTATTTTTATAATAATAAGAATAAAATAATTTATCATATATTAATATTTAAAAATATAGAGTTTATTAAATTATAAATATTTTATAATTTAATTCTTTAATAAAAATGTATCAAAAAATCCTAGATTTGGGTATAATAAAATACTTTAGTATAGGTCAAGACTTGATAGTTAAAAATTATTAATATTTTTAACAATAAATTTATAATTTTTAACAATAAATTTATAATTTTTAACAATAAATTTATAATTTTTGTATAGAATATATGAGACTATTTTAGGAGTTGATATAAATATCAAATAGTTTAGCTCTAGTCTAGGAGAAGAAATTTTCTTATATATTGACAATTTTATCAAATTTTAACTCACTATTATTAAATTTATCAAGAAGGTTATAGTTTAAATAATTATATAAAAACTATATAATTATTTAAAAAATCGCTCCATGTTGGGATCGAACCAACGACCTTTTGATTAACAGTCAAACGTTCTACCTACTGAACTAATGGAGCTTAATATTATATATTAATATCTCTTTAAGTATTATAATATACTAATTTTATATAAAATTTAAATATCATATAAAATTATATGTTATTTTATATTTTATTATATATAGTCATAATTACATGTTTAATTTATATTAATCAAAATAATATAAATAGTATAAATGAAGAAATGAATAATTTCATAAATGATTCAATAAATAGTAATTATATAAATGAAGAAATGAATAATTATATAAATAATTCAACAAATAGTAATCATATAAATAATTCAATAAATAATATTTTAAATGAATGTCAAGTACAAACTTTAAATTCAGAACAATGTTATAAATCATCATTTTATGAATGCCCTATTGTAAATGGAAATTATTTACAATGTACAAATAATTATATACCAAAGCCAAATCAATATAATGCAAAATGTAATAATAGAACATTTGATATGGTTCCATATCCTTGGAAAATTTCAGAAAATTGTTATTATAATAAAATAAATTTTAATAGAGATAAATATAAAAAAATAATTTATGATTGATTATTACCTGAATTTTGTCCACACCATCCAGAAGGTACTCCATCAAGAGTATTATAGTTGTTCCATATACATTCCATATCATTTGTACATTTTTGTTGTGCTGTTAAACGATTTAAATTATAAGAACCGCAATAAATTCCATAACTTTCAATATTTTTTTTTAAAAAGATATTTAGTAAAATATAAATAGATATGATAAATATAAAAATAAACATAAGATGTATTAAATTAGACATATTGTATATAATTAAATAATATTTTAATTATATATATAATTAAAATATTATTTAATTATATATGGCAACGAATCTCTTAATTAAAAATATAGCAGAATTATTCTCAGTATCTTCAATAATGCAAGGTGGTAAAACTAATAATATAAATAATTATACAAATAAACAAAATAATTTTTTTATTTCAATTTTAATGGTTTTATTATTAATATTAATAAAAGGTTCTATAATATTTCTATTATATAATTTTTTAGTTCCAAAACTTATATATTCGTTATCTGAAAATAAATCATTAGAAATTATTGAATCTAATTTTAAAACATTAAGTTTTTCAGAATCAGTATTATTAGTTATTTTTACAAATACATTATTTTCAATTTTATAAAAAAAATATTTTAAAATAATATATGACATCATTCTATAATAAATATTATTTAAATGATAGAGATTCAAATATTTTAAAAAAAAATTTTACATTAAATACAACTGATTATGAAAAATTAAAAATAGCAGAACAATATAATAAATTATATTCAAATATTTATAATAAAAATAATGAAAATATATTAATAGAAGAAAATAAAAAAATATATAATTTATCAATTATTGAATTATTAAATAAATCAGGAATTGTTTATATTGGTTTATTAAATGATTTATCAATATATTTTTCAAATCAAGAAAAAAATAAAACATTAAATAAACTTGGTTTAATATTAACTAAAGATGATAATCTTTTATATATAGGATTATTAATATTATTTATATCATTTTTATTATGGCTTATAGATATTTCAAAATAATTTAACTTATATATTTTTAATAAAATTATATAAAATTTATATTTAATGACTACCAATAATTTTTTTATATTCCCCTTGATAATGAAATGATAATGTTCTTATTTCTTCATTATTTATTGTAACAATATAATATTTTTCATTTTTTTTTATAATTTTTTTAATATTATCTTCAATTAAATATGTACCATTTCCATTAAATCCATAAGAGCCTGATATTTGATGATCAAAAACACATAATTCATCATCAATGTATAATACATTATTTGTATTAAAAATATCATCTATTATTTTTTCACTAAAAAGTAAATAATATAATGTCATATCACATATACCTCCTTGTATACAATTATTTACATGCCAATTTATTTTAGGCTCAATTAAATAAAATTTTGATTTATTTTTATAAATATCAAAACATAATTCAATAAATTTATTACAAAATAATATATTTAATAAAGCATTGTGAACACATCCAACCATATGAAATTTATTTTTTATTTGTTCTAAATCTTGAATAGAGTAAGCTATATTTATATTTTTAAAAAATATATTATTTATATTTTCAAAAACTATACAATCACTATCTATATGAAATATTTTTTCATAATTATATTTTAAACAAAATTCTTTTATATAAAAAATTCTCAAAAAACAATATAATTCATAGCTATAAGAATTTGTACTATAATTTATAAAATATTTTTTAAATTCAATAATATTATCAGATTCTAAAACATTTATATTTATATGTTCTATATTTTCATTATCTATAAAAATATTATTTTCATTATCTCCTATAATATAAACTTTATTATATTTTGAATTAGATAAAACACATTTTAAAAAATAATCCTGAACTCCTATATGAAATATAATTAAAGGAATCATAATATAATATTATATTATATTATATAAATAAATTAAACGATTAATGGAGATGATACATATTTAATTGAAAATAATATTAAGAAAAAAAAGAAAAATATTATATTTTTACAATAAATAATGAAGAACATTATCATTTCATTATCAAGGAGGGTATGAAGTTTTATATGTAAAAAAGAATTATTTTGCATATAGCTTAACCGATTATCATCGTAATAATTCAAACCCCTAATAAACAAATCAATATAGACTTCTTACTATTCATTGTTAATATAATATTTTTATTATTATTTTAAGTATTTTATTTATTAAAATCGGCGTTTTAATTATGCAAAGGTATAAAATTATTAAATTATTTATAAAAAATTATTAAATTATTTATAAAAAAATTATTAAATTATTTTAAGAGTATAATATAAGAATGGCAGTATTTATAAATTTTAGCTCAATGCAAAATATGGATTCATCCTTAATTCCAAATGAAATTTATAATGAAACAATAAATAAAGAAAAAAATAAAATAGAAGATTACTTTATATTAAATCCATCATTATTAAAATCATTTGTTGGATTTAATGGAGCATTAAAACTAGCAAATCAATTATCATATAATAAAAAATGTGGATGTTTTTATAAAATGCCATGGAAAACATATTATTCTTCAATAAATAATACAAATGAAACAATAATATCTTTTTCACAACAAGTTGAATTATATAGATATATGATATCATTTTCTAGTCCTTCTCCAGAAATATCTTATTTAAAATATTTGTCTGATATAGCTTTAGATATGATGTTGGTAATTAACCAATTTTTATATTATAGATCTAATAATTTAGAATATTGTACAATATATAATAAAAAATATTATAGTAATAATTTTAAAAATAATAAATTATTCATTAATTATATTAATTTAAATTTCTTAAAATAAATATAATGATTATAATGTATAATTTATCTATTAATAATTATATATTTAAAATATTTTATTATAAATTTATAAATTAATAATAAATTTAGAAGTTTTTTATAAAAAAAATATTTTATTCAAATTATTTTTTAAGAGTTGGATGGAAACAATATTTCAAATATTTCATGATATCTCTATATGAAATTTGCATAGGAAATTCATCAGATTCTACAAAATCTTCTCTTTCAATCATTTTAATTCTAATGAATTCAAAAAGATGTTTTAAAGGTCCAATTAATTTAAAAAGTTTATTATCACCTTCTACAAAAATGTCAGGGTTCTTCTTTTCCTTTTCAATTCTTACAAAAGAATTAATCTTTTGAATAAGTTGAGCACGACTAACTAATGAATCTTCTTCAAATTCCATAAATTGAAGAACTTCTGGAAATGTTTCCTGGCCTTTATTAATTGCCATGTTTTCTTTATTTACAACTTTCTTTGGTTTCTTTTGTTTAGAATTCTTATTTTTAATTGATACTAAATTTTCTTTAGTATAAATATCTAATGTATTCGTAAACAATTTTGAAGATAATTTATTAATATCTTTTACTTTCTTAGAAAGTTGTGTTACAAATTCTTTTGTTAAAGTAATTTCTTTTAAATTTGTATCAGTTACTAATAAAAGTGTTTCAATTATTAAATCAAGTTGCATATTTAAATTTTCTTTTTCTTCATTATCATTTGAATCACCTGATTCATCTGATACATCTTCTGGGAAAATTTCATCAATTAACTTTTTTTGTTCTAATTCTTCTAATAAATCTTCTACATTTTCAAGATCTTCATTTTGTTCAGAGTCTTTAACATAATTATCTATATTTTCTTCTAATTTTTCAATTTTAGTAGACTTTTCTTTAGTAGACTTTTCTTTAGTAGACTTTTCTTTAGTAGACTTTACTTTAGTAGACTTTTCTTTAGTAGACTTTTCTTTAGTAGACTTTTCTTTAGTAGACTTTTCTTTAGTTGAGTTATCATCTATTACATTAATTAAATCGTTTGATTCTTCCATTTTTATTTTATATTTAAATCTAAAGTAAAAAAAAGTCATTATAAAATATTTTTCAATTTTTAATTTATTTTATTATTTTATTAATAAATTCATAAAAATTGAAAAAATAATATTCATAAATATATATTATGGATAATTATAATATGAGTAATACTTTTTATGTTATAAAGAGAAATGGGTCTAAAGAAGAAGTTTCATTTGATAAAGTTACAAAAAGAATTAAAAAATTATGTTATGGATTAGAAGAAGAAATTAATCCAATTATAATTGCTCAAAAAGTATGCTCACAAATTTATGATAATGTATCTACTGTAGAGTTAGATGAATTAGCCGCACAGATTTGTATTTCATTAGAATCAACAAATTTAAATTATGGAGTTTTAGCTAGTAGAATTATAATTTCAAATAATCATAAATCTACATCTCCATCATTTTCTGAAACAATATATTTGTTATATAATAATAAAAATACAAATGATGAAAAATGCCCTTTAATAGCCGATGATGTATATGAAATTATAATGAAAAATAAAGATAAATTAAATACAATAATTAATTATGAAAAAGATTATTTATTTGATTATTTTGGATATAAAACACTTGAAAAAGCATATTTAATGAAAATTAATGATAAAGTGATTGAAAGAATACAACATTTATATATGCGTGTATCAATTGGTATTCATAAAGATGATTTAAAATCTGCTATTCAATCATATGAATTAATGTCAAATAAATATTTTATTCACGCTACACCAAGTTTATATAATGCTGGTACTCCAAAACCACAATTTTCTAGTTGTTTTCTAATGGGAATGGATGATTCAGTTAAAGGAATTTATAAAGCAATTAGTGATATTGCAGAAATTTCTGCATGTGCTGGTGGGATTGGTATATCTCTTTCTAAAATTAGATCTAAAAATTCATATATTAAAGGAACAAATGGATATTCAAATGGAATAATTCCTTTATGCAGAGTTTTAAATGAAGCTGCACGTCATATTAATCAAAGTGGTAAAAGACCTGGATCAATAGCAGTATATATTGAACCTCATAATGTGGAAATATTAGAATTTTTAGAATTACGTAAAAATACAGGTTCTGAGAATGAACGTGCACGTGATTTATTTCTTGCATTATGGGTTTCTGATTTATTTATGAAAAGAGTTGAAACAGATTCTGAATGGTCATTATTTGATTCAAATGAATGTAAAAATTTGGATGATTATTATGGAGATGAATATGAAGAATTATATCTAAAATATGAAAAAAATGGAAAGGCTAGAAAAGTAATTTCAGCTAGAAAAGTATGGAATTATATTTTAACAAGTCAAATAGAAACAGGAACTCCTTATTTAACTTTTAAAGATAGTGTTAATAAGAAAAGTAATCAGATGAATATTGGTACTATTAAAAATAGTAATTTATGTAATGAAATTGTACAATATTCAGATGATAAAGAATATGCTGTTTGTACATTAGCATCTATTGCATTACCTAATTTTGTTTCAGATGATGGAAAAGAATTTAATTTTGATAAACTAATAGAAGTTACTTCAGTTGTTGTAAAAAATTTAAATAAAATTATTGATATAAATTATTATCCTGTTCCAGAAACAGAATTATCAAATAAAAAACATCGTCCAATGGGTGTAGGTGTTCAAGGATTAAACATGGTATACTTTAAAATGGGATTTCCATTTGATTCCATTGAAGCAAAAGAATTAAATAAACAGATTTTTGAAACACTTTATTATGCAGCATTATTGACATCTCATCAAATAGCAAAAGAAACTTCTCCATATAGTACTTTTGAAGGTTCTCCAATATCAAAAGGAATATTTCAATTTGATATGTGGAACGTAAAACCATCTGATAGATATGATTGGAATTCTTTAAGGGAAAATATTATAAAAGATGGTGTTGCAAATAGTTTATTAATAGCATTAATGCCTACTGCATCAACATCTCAAATTTTAGGAAATAGCGAATGCTTTGAACCAATAACAAGTAATATTTATACTCGTCGAACAATGGCAGGTGATTTTATGGTTATTAATAAATATTTAGTAAAAGATTTGACGGAATTAGGATTATGGGATATACAAATGAAAAATATGATTATTGCAAATAATGGTTCTATACAAAATATTTCTAATATTCCACAAAATATTAAAGATCTATATAAAACTGTATGGGAAATTAAACAAAAGGTTATTATTGATCAATCTATTGATAGAGGACCATTTGTATGTCAAACACAAAGTATGAATTTATTTTTTGAAGAACCTACTCAAATAGCATTAACAAGTGCATTCTTTTATGGATGGAAAAATGGTTTAAAAACAGGAGTATATTATGTTAGAACAAAACCCAAGGCTCAAGCACAACAATTTACTATTGATCCTAAAAATGAAGATGAAGTATGTGAGATGTGTTCTGCATAAAAAAAAGATAATTAACCATCTAAATAAGATGCATGTGTCACTAGTGAATAAGGTTTCACGAGCGACGGTTCATTTTGGTCTGATTTTTTATATGAGAAAGGACCTTTAATATAAATATGTTATTCATATTCAGTTTTGATGATTTCTCGTGCTTCTTCCAAACTGTTTGCATTCAATCTTTAGTGAATATTGGCTTATAAGCCAGGATCCAATATCATTCCAAATATAAGAATTCGACATTATTTTTATAATAAATATAATGGAGCTGTAGAATATATGTTTCTTACCATAATTTGGATAAAATAAATAAAAATATATTTAAGATATTTTTATTCATTTGTATTTTTTATAATAATCATTAACATCGTATATGAATTATATTTTAATATTTTT
>Ga0214919_10006754_pt1 | contig 15667 bp, 12 predicted proteins | sample LL1503_MetaG_FD_177994 | JGI IMG/M metagenome (GOLD analysis project Ga0214919, IMG submission 177994) | Freshwater microbial communities from Lake Lanier, Atlanta, Georgia, United States - LL-1503 | ecosystem: Environmental > Aquatic > Freshwater > Lake | place: USA: Georgia | collected... | reverse complement strand
ATTGTACGATTTATCATTACATCTAAAAAGTTACTATTGTATATGTCTGTATTATAATACGGACTGGTTGCTGGGTAGATACTTGTTGCCATTACCAAAATCCTCCTGATTGTCGTTGCGATCCTCTTAATAACTTACCAGTTGCATATTCTTTCAAACTAAAGTTATTGCTTACATCATTTCTAGATACAATTGGATATGCTTGTATCGTTATTGACATTTTTGTAGGGACATAAGTTACGGCATCTTTGTTGCCTGAATCATTTTTAAACTTAGGTGCAGCAGCAAGTGCGCCGGTCTGTATTCCTCCCCCCGCCATGCGTTGTGCGTCTGGATTTTCACCCGATTTACCTTTGGGTTGACCTGATCCAACGTTTACCCCCGGTCTACTTGCTGTATCCATAGCACGAATATAATCTACATCAGTTGGCAAGGTATAAGTAAAATTATTAATTACTAATGGATGCCAATCAAATTGAAATGAACCTAATCCATTCAAATAACACAATGGAGGGGGAACACCGGGTCCCGGCCCCGGGTCTTTACCATAAAACATTTTAGTAACTGATCTAAAGAAATGAATTACAGCTAACAAATATTGTGCTTCTGCTGTATCTTGTGCGGTGAAATCAGCAGTTATAGTGACGTTATCAACATTACTATTTTTATATGAGAAAAATTTATAATTGCTATGTGTTACATCAGTGGCATCATATCCAGCATTATATGATACTGATATTGCCGGGGTATACGGGAATATAACCCCATCTGTTGCTTGTAATGGATTAAGTATACCGGCTGCACCTTGACCAACTTTATATAAATAATTGGCGCCGGGCGCTAAACTTAAACGTACACGCCAATCTTCTTGTGCTTTAAACTTTTGTGCAGTTTGTTCTGTCTGTCCAGCTTGAGCATTGCGTAATGCCGTTTTATTAGATTCAAACCCAACATTAGGTCCACGTTCTCCTGAAGTAGGAATTAAATTATTAGTATAATCCGCATCAGCCATCTTACGATCAATTGGCGGGTCTCCGGATATATTGACAGGAGTAGCATTATCCACATGTGCGCCGCCCAATGTTCTTCCAACCGTTGGATCATCAGTAGGAACTTTTTTGTCTTGTACTGTTTCATCGCCGCCCAATTGTCTAGCAGTTAGTCTGGTCGTGTCTTCAATTGCTCGTTTTTCAGTAGGATTTGCAGATGCATAATCTGCCCTGGCTTTATCATCAGCGGCTCTATTTAAAGCTGCGTCTGCTGCTGGAAGAGCTGGCAACGGGGCATTACGGTTTCCCTCAGTTATAGTAGAGGTTGGACCAGCCGGGATACCACCTGGATTACTTCCTGTATTTACGGGAATAGGAACTTTATCCTGCTCGGCTAAATCTTGTTGGCGTTTTTGTATTCTATATATGTTAGCATCAACATTTGATTTTTCTTCTTCATAGCCGTAAAGTTGTGTCCTAGCAGTTGACCACTCCCTATTTAAAGCATCAATTTTTTCTTTAAGGGCAGCAACAGCCACAGTATCGCCGGCTTCCCGGGCAGCTGTCCGTGCTTTGTTGACAGCGTTTCTCTCAGCATCAATCTCAGCAATATCTTTCTTAAGTACTCTTATCGATGTTTCCAAGTCTGCCGATCTGGCAGATTGTTCTGCCAGGAATGCTGAAGAATCGCCAGTTGCCGATAAAGTTGCCATATTAAATTCTTATCCTTATAGTATATTTAGTCATAAATAATGATAGCATTTTTACCTTTTCTACAAAAAACTGTTGCTTTTCTGCAACCATTATGCTACAATCACTCAAGCATAACTATAAATCAAGGAGACCTATGTCATTACCCTCAAGAAAACCCGTCAACTATTTAAATAACAAAGATATCTTAAAAGAGATACACGAAAGTAAAACAGCATACTGTCATTTTGCTAAACCAGAATATCATAGATATGATTTCATCGTGGATATGCCCCAATCCTCTATTGAAGAAAGTTTAGAATACGCATTCAAACCCGAAACTATTCAACAAGCCAAAGAAACAAGAGCATTACGTCTTAGCTTGGAACAAGGCTCTAAAGACGCAGTTAGCCCAGATTCTATAGAAATAACCGATCTAGTTTTTCGTGTAATGAATTGGGATCACGTCCCAGTCGCCCCAAAAGTTCCCCGCAAAACAGTTAAAAAGAAAACCGCAAAGGATATCTTTGAATTTGACGAACCAGATCCAGATGAGATTTTTGCAGATTTAGAAGATGTAACCACTAAAGCAGAAGTAGATGATATGGTTCATGTCAAAGTAAACTTCCCCCCATTCCAACATTATAAAATTGATAAAAATAATACTTTCTATTGCGTGGGCAAAAGTCATTGGAAAGGCGATCTAGCAACCGGAGAATTCAGCAAAGATCACGGACAAGTAACAAACAAACTCGCCCGTATGTATATTATGATGTGCGAAAAATATGCCATGAAATACAATTGGCGTGGATATACATATAACGATGAGATGCGTAATAGTGCTATTCTTCAACTTACATATGTTGGATTACGGTTCAATGAAGCCAAAAGTGCTAACCCATTTGCATACTATACCGCTGCAATTACAAATAGTTTCTGTCGTGTATTGAATACCGAAAAGCGTAATCAAAATATACGTGATGATATCTTAGAAATTAATGGACTTAACCCAAGCTGGACTCGTCAAGGTCTGGGTGCCGGCATGAGTTCGGTAGTTTACGAAGAATAATAAATATTTTAACCCCAAATGTATAAATAAATACATACACTAGGGGATAAAATGTTTATATATAAAATTACTGTAGGTTCAAAAGTTTACATTGGATTTGATTCAAAACCTGAATACAAAGAACACCGTTGGAAGATACATTGTAAACTTGCCAAATATAGCAAGAGCCTTACTAAAACTAAACTTCACCGTGCAATGAAAAAACACGGAATAGAAAACTGTGTGTATGAAGTGATAGATACTGGATTTACTAAAATGGTTGATTTAGCCCTTGCTGAAATAAAATATATTAAAGAATATAATTCATATAAAAAGGGATTGAACTCTACCTCGGGCGGGGACGGTCTAGGTAAACATATTCTATCAACCATGACTGAAGAAGAAATTACTGCATTGAGATTATCATTGGGTGAGCATTGGACTGAATACAACAAAAAGAAATGGTTCGGGCTTTCAGTTGAAGAACGGAAAGAAGCATCTTCTCATTTACATACACATGAAGTATATGAGAAAAAATCAAATACCCTAAAAAAATATTACAAGGCCAACCCAGAAGCAAAAAAGGCTAAAGGTAAAAAAATTAAAGAATGGCAAGAAAAAAATAAAGAAACTCTCAAGACTAATAACAAAATAAATGGTTTAAAGGGTGCGGCTAAGGTTTCAAAACAGGTAGTCGTTGAATGGGAAAATGGTAAGGGTGAGACATTCAAAAGTCGTAGTGAATTTGAGAGACAAACCGGTCTCTGGTTCTCCACATTACTTGCTAAATCTAAGCAAGGATTGTATTATAAGGGTTATAAATTGAAGGATATTAATGAGTAATTTATTTAAGAAGGCAGCAGTTTTTACCGACGTGCATTTTGGTCTTAAGTCAAATAGTTTACAACATAACCACGACTGTAATAATTTTGTAGATTGGTTCATTACCAAAGCCAAAAGTGAAGGGTGTGAAACTTGTTTTTTCTTAGGTGATTACAATCATCATCGGGCAAGTATCAACATCCACACACTACAGTTTGGATTACAAGCATTGGAGAAACTAAATGATAACTTTGATCGGGTATATTTTATACCGGGCAACCATGACCTTTATTATCGTGACCGCAGGGACATTCATAGTGTTGAGTGGGCTAAACATTTACCAAACGTACAAATTGTCAACGACTTCTTCACCGAAGGAGATGTAGTAATTGCACCATGGCTTGTGCAGGATGATTACAAAAAGGTTCAGAAACTAAGTGGCAAATATATGTTTGGGCATTTTGAATTGCCACGATTCTATATGAATGCTATGGTGGAGATGCCTGATCATGGTGAAATTAACACCGATCATATGAAAGATTTTGATTATGTCTTTAGTGGGCATTTTCATAAACGACAAAGCCGTGCTAATGTTTGGTACATTGGTAATGCTTTCCCACATAACTACGCTGATGCACAAGATGATGCACGTGGTATGATGGTAATGGAATGGGGACAAGACCCAATCTTTCATAGCTGGCCTAAACAACCACTTTATCGTGTTCATAAGTTAAGTGATATCTTAGAAAATCCAAAGGGATTGCTATTGCCTGACAGTCATGTTAGAGTACATCTTGATATTGATATTTCATATGAGGAAGCTAACTTCATACGTGAAACATTAATCCCAGAACATAAACTAAGAGAGATGGCATTGATACCAATGAAAGTAGACCAAGTTGAACAAGAGGGACGCGGTGATTTGAAGTTTGAATCAGTAGACCAAATCATCATTGACCAAATCAATAGCATTGAAAGTAATGCATTTGATAAACGAATACTCTTGGAAATTTATAACAATCTATGATAACTCTGAAGAATATCACCCTCCGTAATTTTTTATCAATCGGACAAGTAACACAAGCAGTCAACTTTGACAGACAGGAACTAACACTTATTCTAGGTGAGAACTTAGATTTAGGTGGAGATGGTGCTCGTAATGGCACGGGTAAAACTTCATTGATTCAAGCATTAAGTTACGCATTGTTTGGTGTTCCCATTAACAGTATTCGTAAAGATAATCTAGTTAATCGTACCAATGGTAAAAACATGATGGTAACACTAGAGTTTAGTGTTAATGGCATTGATTATAAGATTGAACGCGGGCGTAAGCCCAACATCCTACGTTTCTATGTGAATAGTGATTTACAAAAAGGTTTGGATGATGCACAGGGTGAAAACAAAGAAACACAAGCTGCGATTGAAAAGGTAATCCACATGAGTTCAGATATGTTCAAACATATCGTAGCACTTAACACCTATTCCGAACCATTTCTTGCGTTGAAAAATAATGAACAACGTGCTATCATTGAACAATTATTGGGTATCACCTTGCTTTCAGAAAAAGCAGAAGTGATTAAGGGATTGGTTAAAGATAGCAAAGATGATATTCAGCAAGAAGAATTCAAAGTAAAAGCAATTGAAGAAGCCAATAAGCGTGTAAAAGAACAAATTGATTCTACTAAACGTAGACAGAAATTGTGGAAGATGAAGCACGATGAGGATTTAGAACGTCTTGCTATTGATTATCAACGATTAATCACTATTGATATTGCTAATGAATTACAGGCTCACAAAGATTTAACAGCATACAATGAAAAGCGCAAGACTATTGATGACCTCAATAAACTAATTGCTCGTTGTGTAGCTGACGAAGCCAAAGAACAAAAATTAGTTAATAAACTAACAACAGAAATTAGTGATTTGCGTGACCACAAATGTTATGCCTGTGGTCAAGAGTTCCATGATCAAAAGCATGAAAGTGTGTTGGATGAGAAGATAAAAGCATCACATGAAGCAGCATTTCAAGTTTTAACTATCAATAAGCAATTCATGGAACATACTCAATCATTAAAAGACTTGGGTGTGTTAGGTATGATGCCAACTACTCATTATGATACTGAAGCACAAGCAATCAAGCATAGTAGCCAACTTGAGAATCTTATTAAAGATATTGAAAGAAAAAGTGACGAAGTTGATCCTTATGCTGAACAGATCACTGAGATGGAGAACCAAGCATTACAAGAGATTAACTTTGATAAGATTAATCAATTGACACGTACAATGGAACATCAGAAGTTCTTGCTTGATATTTTAACTAGCAAAGATAGCTTTGTTCGTAAAAAGATTATTGACCAGAATCTATCATATTTGAATGGTAGATTGACACATTACTTAGATAAGATTGGATTGCCACATCAAGTAATATTTAAAAATGATTTACAAGTTGAGATTACGGAATTGGGTAGAGAACTTGATTTTGACAATCTTAGCAGAGGAGAACGCAATCGTTTGATTTTAGGATTAAGTTTTGCGTTCCGTGATGTTTGGGAGAACTTGTATAGCCCAATCAATACATTGTTTATTGATGAATTGATTGACAGTGGGTTAGACACAATGGGTGTTGAAAATGCTATTGCTATTCTTAAAGAGATGAGCCGTCGTAGACAGAAGTCTATTTGGCTTGTCAGTCATAGAGAAGAATTAGCAGGACGAGTACCAAATGTGTTGAAAGTTATCAAAGAAAACGGATTTACCAGCTATAATACAGCGGTAGATATAGAATAATTTGATAGCTGAAATATTGAGATAAGTATATGTCTATGTCAAGTCCACAGAAAAACAAGGGTTCAGGTTTTGAGCGAGAAATCGCTAAATATCTATCAGAGAAGTACGGTGAAAGTTTCATTCGTGCTCCTGGATCTGGTGCTTATGTGGGCGGGAAGAATCAAAGTAGAACAGAAGTATTACACGAAGGACAGATTCGTTCGTTCAAGGGTGATATTGTGCCCGGACAATCATTTACTAAAATGAATGTTGAGTGCAAGTTTTATGCAGATTTTCCGTTTCATCTATTACTTACAGGGGAATGTAAAGTAATAGACGCATGGATCGGACAGCTTATTGATGTAGCTGATCCAGACGATTTAAACATACTGTTTATGAAGTTTAATCGTAAGGGTCGTTATATTTGTGTACAAAGCAAATTAACATGGGTGGCCGATAACTTCACATACTATACATCTCAAAAACACGGAGACTGGATGATTTTTGAATTTGATAGTTTCTTCTTACATAATACAGATTTATTAAAAACATATTCTAGTACAACAGACACCAAGTCAACAGAAAACAAAGATTCCCTTTTAACCATTAATACATAAAAATTTGACGGCTCAGTTTGTGAGTCCTCCTTGAGTTTGTACAGGTAGTGCTGTGCTGACGGATCTGGAGTAAGCATAGTTAGCAATAGCTATGGATATACCGAGAAGGCAATCGGCAAAGCGAACCTTCAACAAGTCTATGAATACTTTATCTTGATTTCATAGAATGTGCGTTGCGGAAGAGACAACTAAAGTTGTTAGCTTCACTACAGTCCCATAATACTTTACAGAGCAACCGGTAGCAGTTAGTGTCAGAAATAGGCGACTAATTGGGGAATAGATAACACTGGATGACGGTCATGGCAAACATACCTTTCCCATTGGTGGTGCAAATTTGCACTACCATGGCTTCTAATCGGCAATATATATCCGATACAATTAAAGTCTTAAACGATTCCGTATAGTAAAAGAAATAAGAACGAACGAAGTGAGTTCTTAGATGAACGTAGTTCATCTCTTAATGAAACAACCCAATGTTAGATAAATGAATAATTACGGATTAGAAGAATGGCATCTGAGTTTTCTTAGTAGTTTCCAAGTTCTCATCTATGATTTGACTTATAGCTTCTCTTTCCGATTCAGACATATTAAGTACATCCTCATAGGATACCCCTCCCCTCATATACCAAGAAAACTTTAATGCATTTTTCTTGATTGTTTTTGTTTCTTCATCCATGCTGTCTAACAGCTTCTGTATCTTCTCGGGGATGAGCGACAGAAGCCTTATGCGAAAAAATCAGAAACGTTTAACACTAATGCCTGATCATATTCATGTGAACAACTTACGCATTTAATATGTTGCGGTTTAATATTTGAACTATCTCTTAATTTCAATACATGTTGACGTATTTTTTCATAGGTTGCTCTATCACATCCATTTAAAAATTCAGTAATAAATTCTCTACTAGTTACCACTTCATTTGGGATTGTTATAGATTCAATTACTGAACTGATTAATTCCACATTCATCTGAGTCAATTTTTTCATAATCTCCCCGGATACTTTGCTTCTTTCAGTATTATCTGTAATTCCTTCTAATCCGTTTATTTCACGTTGTATAAGAAATTGCCCCATATTCCCTTCATTAACCTGAGTGTAATTTAATGGTTTGAATTTAAGTGTTAATTCACCCATTGGAAAAACTTCATCATAGTCACTGGCTTTAATGCTACCTAGCAAAAAACCCAAGTTTACATTATACTTGCTTTCTTCCTCACATTTAGGACAAGTGCTACTTATTTCTAAATCATTGCCGTTAGTAGCAGCACGAATAGCAACCAAAATAGCATCCATATCTACACTGGGAACTGCCCACGGGTCTTTTATTCCCGGGACACAACTTTTAATAATTTCAGGTACTGCGTTACCGTTAAACAATGCGTCGGGGGTTTTACTAGTAATCTCATCAATTGCAGTCATAGGATATACCGCAAGTTCTCCGTTTTCTGGCATTTCTAATGCTCCCTCAGGGTAAAATTTACCTCTGCTAGGTAGTGTTAGATAAAGTGCTGGTCTACGAAAGTATTGTCTTAGTGGGTTTGTCATTGATATTTCTCCAAAAATGTATTTTTACAAACAATAAATACATATACAACTATTTATTAGTTAAAAACACGGGTAAAATTAATATGGCAGATTTATCACCAAGGGACCTACAAGAAGTACTGGACAAACTAGTTGACCTTTTTGGATCTAGAACCGAGAAAGCTAGAGAAGAAATTGCAGAAACGGAAGTCCTATCAGAGGCTGAAAGATTACTACGTCAACGTGAACAAAGAGAAAGAAAAGAAGCTGCTGATGAAATAAAGAAAGCCCGTGCTGATGAGAGAGAGGCTATATGGAATTCATTAGATGAGACAGAAAAGCAACTAGAACGTCAAAAAGAACTAGATGCTGCGGCCAACCAATTAACTGAACAACAAAAGCAAAAAGACATAGCATACGGTCTGGAAAAAGACAAGATTATTGATGATCAACTAAAAACTTTTAGAAGACGCGCCGATTATGAACTTGAAAGTTTAGGATTTCAAAGAGATAGTCAGGGAAAATTACATCAATTGATGAATGAGCGAGAAGAAATTGAAAAAAAATTAATAGAAGATTTGCAAAAAGGGCTTGCCGAAAGTCCTGATCTACAAAAAAAATATGGGACAGATGCAAAAAATGCCAAACTTGCAATGGACCAAGAAAAATTATATAAGCAACAGTTAGCTTCAATGGGTCGTTATGTTGATAGTAATAATAAAATAATAGACACGACTATCAAATTAAACAAAGAACAAGAAGCCTCATTAAGAAAAATAAAAGCAGAAAATGAAGCCAGAGACAAAGCTGAAAAATCTTTGGAAGAATTCAAAGATATGTTTGGTAAAAAGGGAGCCATTGCTGCCGGAAGTTTTGCCCTAACAGCCGCGTTTGACTTCTTAAAAGCCGGAGTAGTAGGAACTTATAAAGGTCTAATAGCATATGAAGATGCATTATTAGATGGAGTAAGAGGTCAAAGCGTAGCAGCGGCTATGGTTTCTGAACAACAAAATGCATATGCAGACTCTATAGAAAAAACAGGTGGAGGTCTGGTTGATTTTGGCGCCACTATGATGGCAGTAGGTGTTCAAGTAACACTGGCAACTGGCCCAATTGGATTGTTGGCAGTAGCAATAGGTGGGTTGTTGGCTATTCTTGGATATGCTTCTCAAGCTGAAGCGACAATTATAAGACGAGATGCGGAACTAAACAAAAAACGTGCTGCACTTGAGGATGAAGCATTTAAACATTTCTTAGAATTAGGTGAAGCATCAATGACCGGCGCTAGAGGTGTAACCGGTATGATAGATGATCTTAAGAGAGTAGGATTAACTATCAAAGAGTTTGATAAACTTAGTAAAATATTATCAGCTAATTCCAAAGAAATAGCAATGTTTGGGGCTACTACGGTAGATGGATCTAAAAAATTCATTGAAGTAACAGGTAATTTGCTTGCGAGTGGATTGAGTAAAACATTTGAGAAGATGGGTATTAGTCAAAATGCTCAAATGGAACATGCTCAAAAATTCATGGCTCAACAAGCTAGATTTGGTATAAAAATTCAAGGTGATCAAACTAAGGCTGTCGGAAACTATATTACAGAATTAGACAGAGTTGCAGCATTAACCGGCGCTAGTCGTAAGGAACAGGAACAAGCTAGAGCAGCAGTAATGGCCGATCGTCAAACTCGTGCTGCTTTATATGCAGCACAGAAAAAACTTAAAGAAAATCCTAATGATCAGGAAGCCATACTGAGGGTAAAATCATTACAAGATACAATAAGGATAGCAACAAATTTACGCAGTGCAGGTATGACAGAACTTTCTACCGGGTATCAACAAAATATGGCCGCCGGAGGAATCACTAGTCAAGCATCCGCTATGGCGGAAATGATGGTACCAGAATTACTTGAGGCAACAAGAAAGGGAACAGTAGTAGGTTCTGGCTTAACAGAAGCGACAGTGGGTATTGAGCGTCAACTGGACCAGTTTGCTAATAATATTAGTTTAGTGCCTGATGCGTTGCTTAAACTAGTACCTGAGTTTGACAAACTTGCTGATAACCAAATCATGATGGCCGCGGCTATGGAAGCCAAAGCGAAATCTGAAGCTAAAGGAAAACCATTTGATGAAAATAAATTTATTGATGCATATAGAAAAGCCGCTACTGATGCAAGAACCACTAGTGATGTAGATATTTTCAGACGGACACAACAAGAAGCGATAGAGAAACAAACTCAATTATTAAATGGACAATTGGGTGCTGGTAAGCAGATGCTAGAAGCCGCTGGAATGTTTGGTAAAGCCGGAAAAACTATGTTGGACGCTGGCAAATATATGTGGAATGCTGCGTTTAAAGGTACCAAAGGTGCAGTTGAAAACTTAACTGCTGACATAAATGACAAAGATATGGCTATTAGTGGCGCAGCCAATAGACAAAATCAAGCGCAATTAAAATATGACAAAGAAAAAGCCGCCGGCAAAATTACCAAAGAAACAAGCGAAGAACTAGCAACCTGGACAGAACAAGTAAAACTGTTAACATCTCAAAAAACAGTTTTAGAGAAAAAAAGAAAAATACAGGAAGATATTGTTGCATTGGAAACAAAAGCAGCAGCAGATACTAAAGCATTAGAAGACCTAGCAAAAGCTAGACTAGAAACATTTGATGCTAAAAAAGAGCAGTTATTGGCAGCAAAACAAGCAGAATTAGATAAGAAGATTAAAGCTAAAGAGTTTGATCAAACTAGGGCAGCAAGAGAACTTGATGCATATAAAAAACAATTAGATGCAGAAAGAGAAAAAATAACTCCAGAGTCTGAAAAGGGCGGCTTTGGGCTAGCTTTTGGTACGGCAGCGGGAAATCCAGCTGGCGTAGAAGCTATTCAAAAGGCTTTGTTGATTGCTAAAGAGAAAAAATTAAAAGAACTTAATGAAGTTAGCCCAACTACTATTGCTGTATCTAGAGGTCAACGTAATGTACAAAAAAAGAACGCTACTGATACTGCTGAAGAGGCACCGGAATATGCAACAGGTGGTGTTGTACCGGGAACCAGTGGTGGTACAACAGTTGTAGTAGGTGAAAAGGGCAGACCAGAAGCAATTATGCCATTGGATGTACTTAGTGGTATGCTAGGCGGTGGTGCTGGATCCAAAGGTGACTCTGACATACGTTATGCTCAAATATTAAAACTTAATTCTAATTTCGCCGGGTCAATTGATGTATCATCTAAGTCTGTTGAATTAGAAAAAATAGGCAATGACTTATCAAAAGATAATAATAAATTAATAGAAACTCAAAATAAAACATCAGATAAATTAATTATTAGTATGAATAAAGTAACAGATATGTTACCTAACGTACTGTCTCAAATAATTTCAGCAATCGCCTCAGGATCAGGTGCTGGCAACACCGCCGGCGGTGGAATATTTGGTTCAGCACCGGCCGGAGGTGGTAGCGCACCCGCTCCTCAATCATCTACTTCGGGTGGGACGCCTGCAGGCGGGATGGTTAAAGCAGGCACCGATATGCTTAAAAAAATGGGACTGATATTCAGTCCTGGGCGTGATCTGCAAAAAGAGAACGGGGATATTGATCCTAAACTTATTGAAATAGCAAAACAAGTTCAGGCAACTATTCCTGGATTTCAGGAATTTACTGGATTCAATGATGCTTACCATACTAAGGAAACACCAAATTCACAGCATACTAAAGGAAAAGCATTTGACTTTGCTCTAAACAGAACTCCTTCAAAAGAAGAAGGTGATAAAATAAAATCACAACTAAAAGCATTGGGACTAGATTTAGTTAAAGATGAATACAATGATACTTCAGGCGCATTCCGAACAGGTGGACATTTTCATGGTCAACTAAATGCGTATGACGGCGGTGTATTTGAGCCAAGACCGGGCGGGGTACATGTAAATCTAGCTGAAGCTGGACTAAGAGAAGCAGCAGTTCCATTAAACCCAGGTGAAAAGATTAGAGTAGAAAAATCTGAACAGGAAAATAATCCACCAAGAAAAGACCCATTATCTACTGTACTGGCAACTGATGCCCCGTCTAACTCAAACCAGGCTGCTGAAATATTAGCAGGAATACACGATCTTATGGAAGATAAATTTGATTCAATGATATCTGCTATTAGAGATGGTAACAACATTTCCGACAAAATATTAAAGTATTCTCAGGCTTAACACTAAATACTAGATAATATTATGACCTACAAAAAACGTTTTACGAATAAAAGTGGTATCTCTAGTCCAATCGGCGGCGGAAATAGCAATACCGGTGCATGGAACGGCAGTCCAGGACAAAACGCTTCATCAACTGGCGGCTGGAATAACCACGAGATGGGTTATAAAAACTATATGTCTAGACTTCCAGAAGTCTATACTGGTCACCCAAATCGTATTGAACGATACAATCAATATGAAATGATGGATGTGGATGCTGAAATTAACGCATGTTTAGATATCATTAGTGAATTCAGTACACAGAAAAACGAACATAATGATACCCCATTCAATCTAGCATTCACTGAGGATCCAACCCCTCACGAAGTAGAATTGCTTAAGACACAATTACAACAATGGTGTAAACTAAACGAATTTGGAACAAGAACATTCAAAATTTTCCGTAATACTATCAAGTATGGAGATCAAGTTTTTGTTCGTGATCCAGAGAACTTCAAACTATACTGGATTGATAATACTAAAGTTATTAAAGTTATTGTTAACGAAAGCGAAGGTAAGAAGCCAGAACAGTATGTTATCAAAGACATTAACATTAACTTACAGAATCTTACAGTAGCACAGAAAACTAATTCAGACTTTGCTGCTAATCCAGCAACTGGCTTGGGTGGTACAGGTGGCGGCTCAGGTGGCGGCGGAGGTGGTGGATATACTGTTCCAAGTATGCCCTACAACACTACTGGTAGTCGTTTCACATTAGGACAAAGCGAATCAGCTATTGATGCTAAACATATTGTTCACTTAAGTTTAACTGAAGGTCTTGACCGTTTTTGGCCTTTTGGTCAAAGTATCTTAGAAAACATTTTTAAAGTTTACAAACAGAAAGAATTATTAGAAGATGCGGTTCTTATCTATCGTGTACAACGTGCTCCAGAACGTAGAATGTTTAAGATTGACGTTGGTAACATGCCAAGTCACTTGGCTATGGCTTTCGTTGAACGTATAAAGAATGAGATACATCAAAGACGTATTCCATCAGTTCACGGTGGTTCAGCAATTGTTGATGCTACATACAATCCATTGAGTATGAACGAAGATTACTTCTTCCCTGTCACTGCTGATGGGCGTGGAAGTAGTGTTGAAGTATTGCCCGGTGGACAGAATCTTGGTGAAATTGATGACTTGAAGTATTTCAATAACAGATTAGCACGTGGTTTACGTGTTCCGAGTTCATACTTGCCAACTGGTCCTGATGACAATACTACTCCATTAAGTGATGGACGTGTTGGTACAGCAATGATACAAGAGTTTCGTTTCAATCAATATTGCGAACGTTTACAGAAGTATTTGAGTCATAAGCTAGATGAAGAATTCAAGTTATTCTTACGTTGGAGAGGGTTTAACATTGACAGTGGCTTGTTCACATTAGAGTTTAATCCACCACAAAACTTTGCTGCTTATCGTCAAAGTGAATTAGATACAGCCCGTGTTGCTACATTCCAAGCTATGGAAGCGTTCCCTTATATGAGTAAACGCTTTGCATTGGAAAGATTCTTAGGCTTAAGCGAAGAAGAAATCAATAAGAACGAGAAAATGTGGCGTGAAGAAAACGGCAAAGACACTGATGTTGAACCATCAAGTAGTGATTTACGTAATATTGGTGTTAGCGCAGGTGATATTGATGCTGACTTAGAGACAGCAGACAGTATTGAAAATGCGCCGGAAGAAGGTGCAGAAGCAGGTGGCCCAGAAGTTGCTGGTCCTGTAACAGATGCTGGAAACACTCCGGGTGGAATGCCTGCGCCAACCGGTAATGCAATGTAAGATAAATACATATCTATGAAACTCTTTGAAATGTTTAATCCCGCCGTAGAAGGCTACCAAGATGTTGCAGCGGACAACAGCAAACCAAAGTGGAAAGAAAGCCGTAAGACAAAACTAACACTAAGACAGATACGTAAACTTAGAAAAATGTTAGATGTGAGGTCGTTTGAAAAAGCAAAATATACTAAAAAAGTACATGAGCAATATGGACCAAAACCAGAGGCTGGCGCACCAACGGTATAAAATCTCTTTCTCGTAATTTCATACATAGGCATAAATAAGTCTATGATAACTTTACCTACTCCGCATAATGTTTTCTATTTGAAAAGATATGAAAAATTAATTGCTTACTGTGCCTCTAACCCAACTACAGACGAAGATTATGAAATACATCATATTATTCCTAAGTGTTTAGGTGGAACAGATGTTCAAACTAACTTAATAAAAATATCTACTAGGCAGCATTTTGTAGCGCATTGGATACTGTGGAAAGCCTATATGACTCAAGGATTAGCATATGCTTTTTTTATGATGATGGTTGTGAATAAAAACCATTCGGGTAGAACTCGTAGAATCAATAGCAAAACCTATGCGTTACTTAAAAAACACAAGAGCCAAATGCAATCAATCAAAAATTCTGAACGATGGGAAGATCCAATTTGGGCAGAAAAAATGAGCAAAATTTTAAGTATAGCAGCTTCAACTCCCGAGGAAAAAGAGAGAAGAAGCAAAAACGCATTAAAATATAATAAAATTTATAAAGAAAAAAGATCCAAAGCGCATATTGCTCGTTGGCAAGATGAAGAATGGGCTAGCATGGTTTCTCAAAGAATGAGAGATGCTAATACCAAAAGAAAGATTATCATTGTAGATGGCATTGAATACCCGGGTGCACAACAAGTAGCAGAAAAGTTTAATATAACTAAACCAGCAGTAAGATTTAGAATTAAATCTTCTAATTTTATTGGATGGGATTATAAGCCACCAGCAATATAAAATCTCTATATCTCTCCTAAAAATGTAAAAAATGCTATCTTATTGAGCATTTTTTAATTATACAGCATAAGTATAATACAAAGCCATTACTTAGGAGAAACAAACAATGGACCACAAAAAATTTGAACAACTTATTGATTTGATTATCAACGAGAACGAAGAACAAGCCCGTGCATTATTCCATGATATCGTAGTTGA
>Ga0214919_10006753_pt1 | contig 15667 bp, 14 predicted proteins | sample LL1503_MetaG_FD_177994 | JGI IMG/M metagenome (GOLD analysis project Ga0214919, IMG submission 177994) | Freshwater microbial communities from Lake Lanier, Atlanta, Georgia, United States - LL-1503 | ecosystem: Environmental > Aquatic > Freshwater > Lake | place: USA: Georgia | collected... | reverse complement strand
ATTAAAGAATTGGATAACAATACAAATCCAATTGAATATGTAAATAATAAAGCACCAATGATTCCTATTAGATTATTATCTTCTAAAAAGATTAATGATTTAGGATGGAAACCAAAGAGAAATCTAAAAGAAGCTTTAAAAGAAACTATTGAGTGGTATAAGGCAAATAAGCATTTATATAATCCAAATTCAAAACCATAATGAGTACTCCACAAATGTCACCATATAAAGATGAACTTACCAAAGCAATGACATTTCTTGCTGAAAAAGAAGATACAATCTTTATTGGACAGCAAATAGTATACGCAGGAAATCCTATGAGTACAACTTTAACGGAAGTACCAAAGGAAAAAATGATTGAAGTTCCTGTTATGGAAGAAACCCAAATGGGAATGAGTTTAGGATTGGCAATGACTGGAAAATCGGTTATTACATTTTATCCTCGTTGGGACTTCTTAATATCAGCAACAAACCAATTAATAAATCATTTGGATAAGTTTGAACATATGACCGATAAAATGGTTAATGTTATTATTAGAGTGGGTGTTGGTAGTAAAGACCCATTAGACCCAGGTATTCAACATAGAAACGATTATACAAAAGAATTTAAATCTATGTTACAATTTACTAAAGTTCACGAATTAAAAAATTCAAAAGATATTTATACAATATATACAACTGCATATAACGAAGGTGGGGTTCATATTGTTGTTGAATGGCCTGAGTTATATTATAAAAATTAACCAATATGTTTAAAAAATTACCGATTATTTCTATATTTGTAAAATGGTATGAAAATTACAAAATGAAAAAAAAGCTTAAAAAAAAGCTAGAAGAACTTAAAAAAAGAGACCCGTTTATTTATAAAAATTTTTAAATGGAAAATAAACTGGTACTTGGATATGATATTATGACATATAATGGGGAACAACCCAATTGTCTAAATCCAAAGTTTTTAAATACAATATATAACGCTTCGGATTTTTATTTTTCTGATTCTCTAGAATTCTTTGTAAAAAGATGGAACCATAATTGGGTATTGTATAATAGTAATATGTACAATAATTTTGCTGAAAAAAAATCCATATATCAAATAAAAGAAGATAGAAAAAACGAAATAAACTATAATTGGTTTTATATAGTAGAACCATTTGCAAGTTTAGAGAATTTTTTTGGAAATGAACAATTTTATAATGAATTTTGTTTAGAAAATATTTCAAAAACTGCATTAGATGAAATAGTAAATGGTAATGGAAATCTACTTATTAATTATATAATAGATGGTGGAACTGCATTTAGAGTAGAAGTTTTTACAAAATTTATAAAATTCATAAAAGATAAAAATATACCGAATGAGAAAGTATATTTTGTATTTGCCGATTTTGAGTTAAAACAAAATTTAGAAAATTTGGGTGCAAATTATAATATCATAGATTATAGTTATAATATGATTGCAAAGGCCCAAGAGTTTTATAATACAATAACTTATCCAGATTTTTCATATTGGGGTGAAAGTTCTTTCGAACCACAATCAGGTACAATTGCACCGGATAAAAATACAATTGTAACATCTGAAGAATTTATAGAAAGTATAGGAAAAGAAAAAAAAGATTTTCTTTTATTATCTAGACATTGGAAATTACATAGACTATTACTATTATCATATCTCCATAGATTAGGATTGGATAAAAGTTTAGTATCGTGGGATAATAAATTTTTTCATGCACCATTGATAGAACAATTATTAGAATGTGACAATAATACGGAATTTGTTAAATTAATTACCGAAACATCATCTTTATTGGATATACAAGATTTAACTAAAATTGCGGGATTTGGTTTTGAAAATAAAGAAATATATTTGAATACATATTTAAGTATTGTAACCGAATCTATATTTTTTCAAGAAGATATAAATTTCCCAAGTGGATATTTAAGTGAAAAAATTTGGAAACCAATAGGTCATTCTCAACCATTTATATTGGCTGGCCCGGCAAAATCTTTAAAACATATTAGAGAAAGATTTGGATATAAAACATTTCATCCATATATTGATGAAGCTTATGATATGGAGTATAATGATTTTAAAAGATTAGAAATGATTAAAATTGAAATTGAAAAATTTGCAAATAAAACAAAAGAAGAAAAAGATGAGTTTTTGAATAATGTAAAAGATATTTGTCTATATAATAAAACATTATTTTTAAAATATGCAGAAAATAGTTATAAAGGATTGGAAGATAATACTGAAATGAAATTAATTTTATCTTTTTTATTGGAACCTAAGTTTAAAAAACCTAGTCGTAGTTTGATTTAATAATATTTATACATATGAATTCATTATTAGAAGTAAATAAACCAAAAGTTACACAAACTGTGGTTATATATGGTGGTAGATTTCAACCATTCCACAAAGGACATTATGCGGCTTATGAAAGCCTATGTTCCAAATTTGGAAAAGCAAATGTATATATTGGAACTTCTAATGATACAAGCTCAGATAAATCCCCATTTTCATTTAAAGAGAAAAAAGAAATAGCAACTAAGATGTTTGGAGTACCTGCATCTAAATTTGTTAAAGTAAATAACCCTTACAGACCCGTAGAGATACTTTCTAAGTTTGATGGTAAGACTACACAATATATTGCAGCAGTCGGAGAAAAGGACGCCAGTAGATTAAAGAGTGGATATTTCAAACCATACAAAGGTAAAGCCGGATATGGTTATGATGAGGTGGGATATTATTATGCAGTTCCCGCAGAAGCAAATCCAATAAGTGGAACTGATGTTAGAAAAAAATTAGGAAGTTCGAATAAAGAAGTAGCTAAAAAGTTTTTCTTAAAAGCATATCCATCATTTGATAGAGAAGTTTTTAAAATGATTACATCAAAATTAAATGAAGATGGAATGCCAGGTGGAATAGGTGTTGGATTGGTTTTACCAGGTGGATATATCAATGGTGCACCAACGGGTTCAGTAGAAGAAAGTAATAATACAAAACCTTCTTATGAAATGAGAGCTGAACCACATCCTACAAGATATGAAAAAGAACACCCATCAGATGAGCCAGATTGGCATAAAAAAAACGACCCATATGACCCAATTTCAGAAATAATTAAAAATGTTATAACAAATGAAATGTTTGAAGAATGGTCTATGGGATATTTTAACTCTATAACAGAATCTTCAGATACAGCAGGACAGGAATCAACAGGTATACATTCTGACCATAATCACGATTGGGATGAATTTGATGACCCAGAAAAAGGATATACTGATATGTTACCAGGATGGGAAGTATTTGGACATTTAAGTAATGAATTACCAAAATCGGTAAAAGATACAATTGTACCACTAAATAATCACTTTGAAGAAAATGGACCTGGTAAAAGAGTAATACATCCATCAAAAGGTGAAGAATATTCAAAAGATAAACAACACAAATGGGAAATGAATCCTATGGCTTCATTGGATAAAACTTATAAACCTGAGGATAAGTATAAAGTAATAAATGTACAGAATATAAATGAAGATTTAAATAAAAATTTAGATGTAGATATTACATATACAGCAGCTGATGGTAAACAAAAGAAAATTAAAGCTAGAGACGCTTTAAGATTACCAAAAGACCATCCAGCACATATACAAGCTGCAAAAATAGCAGGTCCAGATGATGCACCCGTAAATGAACCTAAGAAAAAAATAGAACCTGGAAAAGCAGCAACACAATCTGCAAAACCATCTGAACCTGGCCAACCTGTAAAACAAGGACAAACGGCTCAAGGTAAAATGGATAAAGAAACACCTTCTACCACAAATACACCCACAGGACAAGAACAAGGCCCACCACCTGAGCAAAAATTAAGTGGTGTAGAATTAAAATCATCAGCTGAAAAAAATATAGAAAAACAAAAAGCAGGTGAAACTAAAGCGGGATATGTAAAAAGAATTGGTGATAAGATAAAAAACTGGTCAGAAGAAGAAAAACAATTTTTTAAAGAAAAAGTACATAAAGGTGGCTCTCCAGAAAGAAGAAGTTGGAGTAAAGCTATAATGGATAAAGCTAAAGGTGCAGGCCATGCAATTATGCGTGGTTTAAAACATGAGGTACATGAATTTAAAACAGCAGCGCATGGAATAAAATCATTAATGGCAGGAAAAAAATTAGACGAAGGCCATAAAAAAGCATTAAAATCTGTTGGTATTAAAATAGCTACGACTGCATTATTTGGTGGAATAACTGGAGGATTAGCACATGGTGTTGGTGGATTTGTAGCACATGTGGCAAAAGAATTAATACCACACGCAGTAGGTGAAGTTATGTTAACAGGATTTGGAAAAGCAGCAATATTCGCAGAGGGTAATGAAAATGAAGATGCTACAAATCTCAATGTATTTGCAGCAGCAATAGCAGAAAGATTGGAAAATATGGATATAACTCCTAAAATGATGGAGTCTATGATTGATTCTTACAATAATAAAAAATTACAATCAAAATTTAAATTAAACGAAAATCTTTCAGAATCAAAAGAAAATTCAATAAATCATTTTGTAGAATACGCAACTAAAAAATTGAAGTTAAAAGAAACTCCAAAAATTACTTTATTAACGGGTAGAGAATATTCTGAAGCAAAAACCAGTTTAGGTGGATATAATCCAATGTCAAAAGAAATATTTGTAGTAGTAGATGGCAGATTGACGGCAGACATCCTCAGAACTCTTGCTCACGAAATGGTTCATAGAAAACAAGATGAATTGGGTTTAGTAAAAGATGAAGTTAAAGATGGTGCAACGGGTTCTCCAATTGAAAACCAAGCTCATGCAGTTGCCGGTATCTTAATGAGAAATTATGGTAAGATAAATAAGCAAATCTATAACGAAGATATCAATGTGAAAGTGGATAAAGGTGATACCGTTTTAATGGGAAAATTCAAAAACAAAAAAGTTGTAGTTAAAGATTTTGGAAAAGATGACCACGGAATGCCAACAATAAATGGTAAAGTGGCTACTACTTTTAGAATGGGAGACAAAGGTCAAAACATATTTAAAAAAGACGAAGTTGATGAAATGAAATCTACGGATATTCATTTTATGAATATTATAAAATTATATAGAGACTCAACATTTAGAAAAAGAATTAATGCATATCTTTTTGGCAAACCGAATCAAAACAATCCCAACGCAGTAGCAAAAGCACTTCGTAATATGGGATATGATGAAATAATTCAAATGGAAAAAGAATTAAATCTTAAACCAAATTTTGACGAACAAATTGATGAACTATACAGAGATGTTGAAAATTTTATAGATAATTATTTAGGAGAGGTAAGTGGCAATGTAGGTGATGATAGTCAACCAGATGGCGGATATTTACCAAAAGGAAAAGCTAGAAAATTAGATGCAAATGACGGAGTAAATAAAAGTGATGATTGGTTTTATAGTGGTGGATATACACAAACGGAATTTCCAGTAGCAGATGCAATTTGGGGTGATGAAGATGAAAACCAAACAACAATAAAATACACAGCTAGAAATTTACCTAGATTTGACGAAGAACCTACTGAGTTTCTTAAGGAAGGATTATTATTAGAAGGTGGAGCATATGGTCATATGTCTCACCCATTTGATGATATGGATTTAACTTTTGGTGATTTAAAGAATATTATTTCAAAAGCACTTAATGGTGATTTGGGAGTAGTAAGAGAAAAAACTGATGGCCAAGCATTAGCAATCAGTTGGAAAAATGGTAGATTAATTGCAGCTCGTAATAAGGGACATTTACAAAATGCAGGAGCAAATGCAATGGGTATTGAAGATGTTGCATCTAAATTTGGTGGTAGAGGTGGATTAACTGATGCATACAATTACGCAATGAAAGACTTATCAGCTGCAATAAGTGGTTTATCAGACGCACAGAGAAAAAAAATATTCAACGAAGGAAAATGTTTTATGAATTTAGAAGTAATATGGCCTACATCGGTTAATGTTATTCCGTATGGTCAAGCATTATTAGTATTTCATAATACAACTTGTTATGATGAAAAGGGAACTGCAATTGGTGCAGATGGTGGAGCAGCTGGAACATTGGCTGGAATGATTAAGCAGATAAATGCAGATGTTCAATCCAAATATACAATACAAGGCCCTCCAATAACCGAAATTCCAAAATCAGAAGATTTGAGTTCTAAACAAAGTAAATATATTTCTAAATTAAAAAAACTTCAATCAGAATTTGGATTGAAAGATTCAGATAATGTTGCAGATTATCATCAAAGTTGGTGGGATTGGTGGATTACATCAAACGCACCTATTAAAGTAGATAAACTTACAAAAGAAGCATTGATTAGAAGATGGGCATTTGGTGATAAAGGATTTAGATTAAATACAATATCAAATTTAGAATTACAAAAATGGGCAATTGACCATGATAAAGTAAATGTTGCAAAACAACAAAAAGATAATATTAAACCATTTGAAGAAATATTTTTAGGTGTAGGTGCTGATGTATTGGAATTTGTTGGAAGTGTATTAACTGTACATCCTGAAAAAGCAATCCGTTCAATGAAACAAAAATTTAAACAAGTTGCAACACAGGTTAGAAATGGTGGAAATCCAACCCAAATACAAAAATTAAAATCGGAATTAGAAAGATTAAATCAATTAGGTGGTATTGATAAAATAGTTGCAAATGAAGGTTTAGTATTCTTTTATAATGGTAAAACTTATAAACTTACAGGTACATTTGCACCATTAAATCAAATACTTGGCATTTTTTACTCTTAATTTGATATATATTATAATAATAAACAGTTACAAAAAGGAAGATTAGTATGGCAAAAAGAAAAAGTTTTGATGAAAAATCAAAAGGAATGCACAAAACCCGTAAATTAATTATAGATACGGTATTTGGTAGAGAAGATAATACTCAAAAAGTTTTTGGTTATGAAAAAGAAACCGAACAAAAAAGAGAAGTTGGTGAAACATGGGTAGATAGTGATGGTAAAGAATGGAGACAAGAAAAGGGATTTAAAACAATCGTTACGGAAATGGACGATGTTAGAGATTTCTTACATAAATTAAGTCATTGTTCTTCGGAAGATTGTAAAACGGTTCAATATAGTTGGGCAGATAAAAAGTTGATTAGTAAAACTGGAATGTGTACAACTTGTTTGGCAAAATTTGAAACAGAATTAAGAGCAGATGGAACATTTGCTTTTTATGAAGATTATAAAATAACTCTTAATAAATTGGGATATGTTAGGGATTATAAGGATAAAATAGAAGAGGCTTTAAGAGGTGTAAAACAACAAATGGAAATTATTACCGAAGATGGTAAAGTTGAAAAATGGGAATGGCAAGTAGATATTGAAAAAGTAAAAGAAGATTTAAAAAAAGATATTGATGGTGCATATAACGCAATAGAAGAATTACTATTGAGAAAAATAGCATTAGAAGAAAAATTAATAGAATTAAATCATAGAGAATTAGTAAAAAAATAAAATTATGAAAAATTTAAAAAACATTGCATTATTAGTATTAATTGTAATAGTAGTTTTCCAACAATGTGGTGGAAACAAAAAAGGAACTGGCGAAATTGTAAAAGTAGATGGTAAAAAGTATGAACTTATTAAACACGAAATTGATACAGTTGAAGTAATTAAGACAAAGGTAGTAACTAAAAAAGGTGAAGATATTTATCACGAAACAATTAAAGAAGTAAATATTCCTGCAATTGTAGATACTCAAGCTTTATTGCATGATTATTTTGCAAAAAATATATACAAAGATACATTGCATTTACCAGATAGTTTAGGAATTGTATCTTTAATTGATACGATTACTCAAAACAAAATATTGGGTAGGACTTTCAACGCAAGTGTTAAACAAAGAACTATTAAGGAAACGACAATTGTAAAAGAATTACCTAAAACTAAAGTATTCTATGGTTTAGAAGGTGGATTTAATAAAGCAGATGTTGTATCTCATTTAGGATTTGGTTTTTTAATTAATACAAAGCAAGATAAGATGTTTCATTTAGGATTGGGTGTTGCAAATAGAACAACCGATGGTACAAGTGGAGCATTAGCACCTTATATTGGTGGTGGTGTATATTGGAAATTGAAACTTAAAAAATAATGGGAGTTCAAGGGCAACCTAAGAAAACATTAAAAGAAATAATAGCTGAAGAATATCGTAAATGTGCATTAGACCCCATTTACTTTATGAAGAAGTATTGTGTTATTCAGCACCCGGTGAGAGGAAAAATTCCCTTTCACCTTTATCCTTTCCAGGAGGAGTGTTTGACTGACTTTAAAGAAAATAGATTAAATATTATTCTTAAATCTCGTCAGTTAGGATTATCAACATTATCTGCAGGATTTATTCTTTGGAAAATGTTATTCAACCAAGATTTTAACGCATTGGTTATTGCAACAAAAGTAACGGTAGCAAAAAACTTAGTTGAAAAGGTAAGAGTAATGCACGACTTACTTCCTGTTTGGTTGAGAGATGGTGGTAATAGTTCGGTGGAAGATAATAAACTCTCCCTTAAATTAAAAAATGGTTCACAAGTAAAAGCAATCGCAAGTTCTCCAGATGCAGGTCGTTCCGAAGCATTGTCATTGTTAGTTGTGGATGAAGCAGCATTCATTAGAGATATTGATGAAATTTGGTTATCAGCACAATCAACATTATCAACGGGTGGTTCTGCAATTGTATTATCTACTCCAAATGGTGTGGGTAATTGGTTTCATAAAATGTGGGTTGATGGTGAAAGTGGTTCAAATGGATTTAATAATATTAATTTACATTGGACAGTACATCCTGAAAGAAATCAATCATGGAGAGATGAACAAACTCGTATTTTAGGAGTAAAAGGTGCAGCACAGGAATGTGATTGTGATTTTGTCGGTTCGGGTGATACTGTAATTGACCCAGCATTATTAACATGGTATAAAGATACATATGTAATGGACCCGATTGAAAAAAGTGGGTTTGATGGCAATTATTGGAAATGGGAACATCCTAATTATAATAGAGCTTATATGGTAGTTGCCGATGTCGCTAGAGGTGATGGTTCGGATTATTCTACATTTCAAATAATAGACATAGAAGATAGTTCACAGGTTGCAGAATATAGAGGAAAAATTGAAACAAAAGATTTTGGAAACTTTTTAGTAGCAGTATCAACCGAATGGAATAACGCATTATTAATTATAGAAAACTCAAATGTAGGGTGGGCAACTATTCAACAAGTAATTGATAGAGGATATGGTAATTTATTCTATATGAGTAATGACTTAAAATATATTGATGTTGAAAAACAAATGTCTAATAAATTTTATAGAGACGAAAAGAAATTAGTTGCAGGATTTGGAACAACAATAAAAACAAGACCTCTTATTATTTCAACATTAGACACATACATAAATGGTAAAGATATCCTCATTCGTTCTCAAAGACTTATAGATGAACTATTTACATTCATTTGGACTGCCGGTAGAGCAGAAGCAATGAAGGGGTATAATGATGACTTAACAATGGCATTAGCAATTGGACTTTGGGTTCGTAATACAGCACTTCGTTTGAAACAAGAAGGTATTGATTTAACAAAAACAATGTTAAATTCAACACAGGTAAGTCAATATACTGGTTTTGTTGCATCGGGACATCTTAAACAAAATCCGTATGAAATGGATATGGGTAAAAAGGGAGTAGAAAATTTAACTTGGTTATTAGGATAATTATATATTTATATGTTGAAACTCTTATAGATGAATGAAGATTTAGATAAATGGTTTAAAGAAAAATGGGTAAACATTGGCAAAAAAGTCGATGGTAAACATCCACCATGTGGAACTTCGGGAGAAAAGAAAGGTTATGCAAAATGTGTTCCTGCAGCAAAAGCAGCCGGAATGAGTAAAAAAGAAAAAGAAAGTGCAACTCGTAGAAAAAGAGATGCACAAAATGATGCAGATAGAGGTGGTAAAGATAATGGTGGACAAGGTAAAAAACCAATATATGTTTCTACTAAACCAAAAAATGAAGATTGGAGTCAAAAATATAAAAATAGTATAGATTGTAATAATCCAAAAGGTTTCTCTCAAAAAGCACATTGTCAAGGAAAGAAAAAAAATGAAAATATGAATATAGAAGAAAGGCTAAATTTATTTTTAGAAAAAAATTGTCCAAACGACCCAGGTAAATGGTCTGCATCTAAAGCTGCAGCAAAATCTAAATTTAGTGTATACCCATCGGCATACGCAAATGGATGGGCTGCAAAAAATTATAAAAGCAAAGGTGGTGGTTGGAGAACTTGTAGTGAAAATGTAGTAAGTGAAGCAACGGGTAGAGAAGCAAAAGAAATTGCTAGATTGACGGGTACACGTGATAGTATAGTACAAAAATTCATAGATGATTTTAATTTGAATGCTAAAAACCTTTTTAATTTTATAGCTAAAGGAAAAGAAAAAGTTAGAAAAGATTTTGCAACCGCAATGTCAGGCAGACCTGGTAATAAATATCAAGGTGATTTTGTAGGTATGTTTGGTGAAGGTGTAGTAAACGAAGCTTGTTGGGATGGATATAAACAAGTTGGTGGTAAAATGAAAAATGGTAGAATGGTTCCAAATTGTGTTCCTATAAATGAAAATATGAAACTAATAAATTTAATTCCTGATAATTTTACAAATGTAATAGTTCTTTCAAAAGAAGAATTTGTAAAAGAAAATGACCAACCCGGTGGATATTGGGGTGATAAAGCAACCGAAGAAATTAATAACGATTATGATGAATTAGATGTTGAACCGGAAGAAATTGATGATTTTATTGATTTCTTAAAAGCATATAAAAATACATTAGATGAAGGTTGTCAATGTTTAACCGAAGCCGAATATCAAGGTAGAGAAGTTAAGTTGGGTAAACCAATGCAAGGTGATGTTAAGAAGTTTAAAGTATATGTAAAAAATCCTAAGACTGGTAAAATCATTAAAGTAAATTTTGGACAAAAAGGAATGAAAATAAGAAAATCAAATCCTGCCGCTAGAAAATCATTTAGAGCAAGAATGAATTGTGATAACCCAGGTCCAAGAACAAAAGCAAATTATTGGAGTTGTAGGAAATGGTAATATTTGGTAAAACCAAATATTTTCCGTATATTTAAAGTTAATATAAACAAAAATGGCAGATAAATCAATATTTAGTAGGTTACAGAAATTATTTTCAACAAACACTATTGTTCGTAAAACGGAAGATGGTGTTAAAGTTATTGATACGGATGAGTGGCAGAATATGACCACAAACTTAGTTGACCGCTTTATGAAAATGAAAGTGACAAACTATGGTACAGGTGCGACACAATCATCAATGGCATATCAACAAGTTAGAATTGATTTGTTTAGAGATTATGATTCAATGGATATGGACCCGATTTTGTCATCTGCATTAGATGTATATTCGGATGAAACTACTGCAAGAAACGAAATGGGTAATGTTTTAAAAATACATCATGAAGATGATAATATAAAACAAATATTAGAAAATCTATTTTATGATATTATTAATGTAGAATTCAATTTGTGGCCATGGACTAGAAATTTAGTTAAATATGGTGATTTCTTTTTACAATTAGAAATTGCAGATAAATTGGGTATTGTAAATGTAATGCCGTTATCAACATATGAAGTTAGTAGAGTTGAAAATTTTGACCCAGAAAATCCTCAAAGAGTTAAATTTATATACGCACCATATCAAAACCCATCTGGTGGTTATGGTCAAACCCCAAAGAAAGAATTTGAAAACTATGAGATGGCGCACTTTAGATTAAACTCAGATTCAAACTTTTTACCTTATGGAAAATCTATGATTGAAGGTGCAAGAAGAGTTTGGAAACAATTGATGTTAATGGAAGATGCTATGTTAATTCATAGAGTGATGAGAGCTCCTGAAAAAAGAATATTTAAAATCGATGTAGGTAATATTCCACCAAATGAAGTGGACAATTACATGCAAAAAATTATCAACAGTTCAAAAAAAGTTCCATTTGTAGACGAAAGAACTGGTGAATATAATTTAAAATATAATATGATGAATCTTATTGAAGATTATTATATGCCAGTCCGTGGTAATGATAATGGTACTTCAATTGATACATTAAAAGGTTTGGAATATAATATGATTGATGATATTAACTACTTAAAGGGTAAGTTAATGGCGGCATTAAAAATTCCAAAAGCATTTTTAGGATATGAAGAAGATGTTAATGGTAAAGCAACGCTTGCAGCACAAGATGTTAGGTTTGCAAAAACAATTGAAAGAATACAAAGAGTATTAATTTCGGAATTAACCAAAGTAGCAATTATTCATTTATATGCACAAGGTATTACCGATGATAGATTGACCGATTTTACATTAGAACTTACAATCCCATCAAAAATTTACGAACAAGAACAAGTTGAGTTATATACTTCTAAAGTCGCATTAATTCAACAAATGCAAGCAACTAAAATGTTTTCTAAAGAGTGGATGTATGAAGCAGTAATGAAACTTGCAAAAGATGAGCAAGATACAATGACATTACAGGTATTAGATGATACTAAACAAACATTCCGTTTAACATCAATTGAGACACAAGGTGTAGACCCAGCAAAAGAAACAGGAACTGAAGGCCCTACAAATGTTGAAGAAGAATTGGATAGACTTAAATCGGAATTAGAAGAAGATGGAGTAGGCCGACCAAAAGACCCTGTTAGATATGGTAAAGATGACCATCCAGAAGGTAGAGACCCATTAGGTATTAAAACCCTTAAACAAAAAGAAGGTTCGGTAAAATACAAAGCAAGAGATTCATATTTAGAGATATTTAAAGATATGAACGGAAATAAAAAGACTATTTTAACAGAAGATAACACAAAATAGTATTAAACCAATAATAAAATATATTTATATCAGAATAATTGTATAATTTGATGAAAAAAATAAAACATTCGAAATTTAAAAATACGGGATTTATATTTGAATTATTAGTAAGACAAATTACTGCAGAAGTAATGTCATCTAGTAAGTCAGTAGCTGAAAAACTTTTAAAAGAACACTTTAATTCTAAGCAAGAATTATCGAAAGAATTAAAATTATATCAATATCTTATTAATGAAAAATATAATTCAGAATCAAAAGCTGAACAATTTATTAATACAATATTAGAAGCTCGTAAAAAAATCGATGAGAAAAAACTAACAAAAGAAAAATACAATCTTATAAAACAGATTAAAGAAACTTATGATTTAGATGAGTTTATTAAATCTCCAATTTCTAATTATAAAACATTAGCATCTATTTATAAAATATTTGAAACAGTTATAACGGATACACAATACGAACCAACTGATATAGTATCTGCAAGATTTACAATTGCAGAAAATATTATTAATTCTTCTATTCAAAATAAAGATGTAAAACTTAAAGATGCGGTTTTAGAAGAATATAGAAAACAAGATGACGATTTAAGAGCAGTTTCTTATAAATTATTAGTTGAATCATTTAATAACAAATATAGTAATCTTACAAATGACCAAAAAGGTTTATTGAGAGAATATATTAATAATATTAATAATACTGGTAAATTAAGTGAATATGTTTCAAATGAGGTAACCAAATTAGTAGAAGGATTGAAAGAAGTTGGTTCTAAAATTTCTGATAAAGTTACAAAAATAAAATTAGCAGAAACTATTACAAATATTAAAAAAATTAAATCTGTTAAAAAAATCAAAGAACAACATTTGTCCGCATTAATGATGACATACGAATTATTAAAAGAATTAAAAGAATCAATTAAAAAATAAAAAATGGTAAATTATAGAATTTTTAACGCGAAAGAATATACAACAGGACAATCTGGTTCTTTAGAAAGAGCTTGGGGCGTAATGAGAGGTTCGGCAGTTTGTTCAGGTTCAGTAACATTAGAAGGTGTTGTGGATAATAATTTAAGTGGTACAATTGCACAAACACAAAATCATTCTACTATAAAATTAGAACATTTAGCAATAGGAGAACCAATTCCTTGTTATGTTAGAAGCATTACGGTAACTTCTGGAAACGCATATCTATTAGCATAATAAATTAAAAAAATGCCAGCAGTAAGTAAAGCACAACAAAGATTTATGGGTATGGTTCATGCTACTCAAAAGGGTGATATGGATGCCCCATCTCCAGAAGTTTCTAAAGCAGCAAATTCAATGTCTGACAAAGATGCTAAAGATTTTGCATCAACATCTCATAAAGGATTGCCTGATAAAAAAACAGAACAATTAAATAAGATTAGAGAAATCATTCGTAAAATGGTAAGAGAAAGAATGATTGATGAAATGAATACAACTGGTGGTGTAGAAGGATATAATACTCCATTTGCATTTAGTGGTAAAGATGGTGAAAAGAAAAAAGCAAAAAGACAAGCAGACCTTACGGGATATAGTGTAGTAAATGAAAATAGATGGTTAGCATTAAAACAAGATGAATCAACCGCACAATCTAAAATTGGTAGAGGTATATCTAATATCAATAAACAACTAAGAGAAATGGAAAGATTTCTTAATTGGTATGGTAAAATAAAAACTGAAAGTGGTGTTGATAATAAATCTTACTGGAAAAGGACAAATAGTCATATTTATAGCATACAGGAGAGATTATTAAAATTAGACCAAAAAATCAGACAAATATCAGAATAATGAAACATACCGAATTAAAAGAACTCATCCGTCAAGTAGTTAAAGAAGAAGCAGACTACCAACAATTATTTAAACATATGTTAGATAGAACAGGTAAATCTATTCCTGATATGTCGGATGGTGAGAAAGTTAAATTTTTTAGTGCAGTAGATAAAGCATATAAAGCAAAATCGGAAGGTAAATTAACAGGATATAATGAAGCTGAATTATCTGCAGGACAAAAGAAATTAGATGTTGATGGTGATGGTGAAATTGAAGGTTCGGATTTAGCAGCATTAAGAAAAAAAGACTAATGAGTAAAGGATTATTAATTGAAACACATTTGTTTGAAGCAAAACTTCAACAAGAAGAAAATGGAACTTATTTAGTTAAGGGCATTTTGCAAAGAGCGGGTGCACCTAACCAAAATAATAGAAGATATCCAAAAGAAATCTTAATGAGAGAATGTCAAAAATATCAACAACTTATTAAAGAAAGAAGGGCATTGGGTGAATTAGACCATCCTGAGTCTCCGGTTATTAACTTAAAGAATGTATCACATAACATTAGAGAAATCTTTTGGGAAGGTGATGATGTATGTGGAGTAGTAGAAATACTTTCAACACCATCGGGTAACATCTTAAAAGAATTATTAAAAAACAATATCCGTTTAGGTATTTCATCTAGAGGACTGGGCTCAGTAAAAGAATTATCGGACGGTACTGTAATGGTAGCAGAAGATTTTGAATTGGTAGGTTGGGATTTTGTTTCAAACCCATCTACACATGGAGCATTTATGGCACCTTTGCAGGAGTCAAAACAATGGGCAAAGATAGCAGAGGAATGTGGTAAGTGGTGTAAGTCACAAGATTTAATGAGAGAAATTATAATTGAACTTAATTAATATGGCAAAGTTAGTAAATTTTATACCGAGTAATTATACAACTGCAAAAGTTATTTCAAAAGAA
>Ga0214919_10006752_pt1 | contig 15668 bp, 15 predicted proteins | sample LL1503_MetaG_FD_177994 | JGI IMG/M metagenome (GOLD analysis project Ga0214919, IMG submission 177994) | Freshwater microbial communities from Lake Lanier, Atlanta, Georgia, United States - LL-1503 | ecosystem: Environmental > Aquatic > Freshwater > Lake | place: USA: Georgia | collected... | reverse complement strand
TGAAATCTTATTTATCGTTAGTTCAGACAGTTCTGCTTTTTTTGCAAAATCTTTTAGCGATATATCTATATTTTTATTACATATCCAATAGTATGTTAATCCGGCACTAACCGATTGCGGTCTAGCCCTATTTAATTTTGAAGATTTATTTTTAATTTTAGTATATAATTCAATCACTTCATTTTTCTGTGATTGTATTGCATTAAATTTATCCATCAGATTTTCAACTAAATTTATAGGTGTTATATAAGTAGTGTGAATTTTAGAATCTTTGGGCATATTTAGATTCACATATTTTAATCCTTTCAAGCCGGTTTTTCTACTCAATTCGAAAGTTTTAATTAAATTTTCGTGAGTCTGTGGTTTTCCAGATAATTTATAAGCGTGAAATACACATGCGAAAATTATAGCTTTTCTCGAATTCCCTCTAAATATCTGCCCTTTACATACTTGAAAATATATCTGATTCGCTGAACTCACAATTTTATCACCGAATCCCATCGTTTCCACATCTTTATATATATTCCGTTCTTCAGATTTACGTGCTTGCACTCGATTCGGATCGGAAGTTCGTTTATTATCAGATTTTCCATAATATCTCCATTCTTTCCCTTGAAAGAAAGTTTTTTCCAATTCTTCACCGCAATCAGCACACGCCGTTAATCCGTTATCTTTTGTTATGTTAATATGCGGGCATACAATATTTGGAATCTGTTGTTGTATTAATATATCTGTTTCCATACCGGCAATATTCATTCTTTCATATTCACTCAACGCTTCTTCAAAACAAGAAAAATCCATCATTTAGTTTCTGATTAAATGAAATACTAAATATTTAGTATTTCATTTTTTATTTTTTATATCTTTTATATCTTTTATTAAAAAATTGATTTTAAATATTAGTTATTTTATATATATCTAAAATGTCTAAATACAATTGTGAAAAGTGTGGAAAAGAGTTTAAGAAAAAAACTCAATATACGACACATATTAATAAAAAAAAACCGTGTATTGCTGAAAGTAAAATAAAAGAAATGGTTGATAATGACGGTAAAGAAAACCTAAACGAAGATAAAAAAACTTTATCGAACGACATAATTAACAATCTTGAAATATTATATGATAATAAAATCGTTAAAGATATCCCACCTAAAAAAATACATATACCAAAACCGATTTTAAAGTGGGTTGGTGGAAAAACTCAAATAATAGATAAACTTATTGCGAATTTTCCGGTTGAAATAAATAATTATCGTGAAGCATTTTTAGGAGGTGGTAGTGTTTTATTAACTTTATTATCTTATGTAAAAAGCGGAATTATACAGGTACGAGGTAATATATACGCGTACGATTTGAATGAACCATTAATCAATATTTACAAAAACATTCAAACACGTCATGCTGAATTATATGATATACTACAAACTATTATTGCCGATTTTAATGAATGTGGAAACGGAGAAATAAATAGAAGACCTGTAGATATCATAGAAGCGAAAATCGCAAAAGAAAATTATTATTATTGGATAAGAAGCGAATATAACAAATTATGCTTAAATGATAAAAATGATATAATAGGTTCTGCCATGTTTATTTTCCTAAATAAAACATGTTTTAGAGGTGTATTCAGGGTGGGACCAAAAGGATTTAATGTTCCTTACGGGCATTATAAAAATCCAGAAATTATAAACATCAATCATTTAGAAGAAATACATGATTTAATACAAAATGTTGTATTTGATTGTTGTGATTTTAACACATCGCTAATAAATGTAGAACAGGGTGATTTTATATATCTTGACCCTCCATATGCACCCGAAACAAATACTTCATTTGTAGGATATACTGAAAATGGGTTTAATATAGAAAATCATAACGATTTATTTAAAATAATACATATTTTAACGGATACAAATAAAAAAATAATGTTAAGTAATGCTGATGTGAGTTTAGTACGTGAAAACTTTACAAATGAAAAATATACAACGTTATCAATTTTATGTAAAAGGTCAATTAATTCTAAAAACCCAGACGCAAAGGCAAAAGAAGTTATTATAAAAAATTATTAAACCATATATCAAATGTTTCAAAATAGTTTTCATCGTCGCCAAATAAAACTACAATATTATTTTCATTAAATATTGTATTTAATATTATATATTTTTTCTCATTTGAAATAAGTTTATTTTTCAAAAAATCGCTCACGCAAAATCCATAAAACACCTCAAACTCCACACCCAACACTAATTCATACTCTCTTTTAAGTGAAGGACCGGACCATAATTTAGTCTCTACTGATCCCTCTACTCTTTGCTCTTTTTTTTTCTAATATTTTTATTACTTTTCTTCCACTTGTATATTCAATAATATATGCTTCGTCTGGACATCTAAACAAATCAATGTTGTATTTATTTTTCATATATATTTTTAACCCGTTTTGTAATACAAATACTATTGTTTTATCGTTAAATGTTTTTGATAAATAGTAATCGTATACTTTTTTTGATTTTTTTGTAAAACTTTTTTTGATATATCCCATTTCTAATAATCTTTGTTGATTATTAGTTTTTTTTTTCAAACTTTTTCCCATAATAATTCGTGTTTGCACCACCGGCACCAGTCCCTCTATTACTAATAATTGTGTTTTCTCCTGTTATGTTCAATTCATTCATCTTTGTATATTAATGTAATACTTGTGCAAGTATTACATTTTAATTTTTTAATTAATCAATTTTACGAAAATAATTTAATAATACACGTGTCAAGTCATATTAAAAGTAATAAGTGAAATATGAAATTATATTTAGGTTTCTTGTGAAATATTCGAATACTTTCAAAAATAAATAATAGAATAAAAGTATCGTTTGAAATTTAAAAAATGTAAAATTAAATTATTTATCAAGTTTTGAAATCTTATGCAAAATTTGTTTTAATTTAGGAGTAATTTTTTTCAAAAAATCATCATTCTCGCTATTTTCATCTGTGAATTCAAAAGGATCGGCTCTTACTGTTCTGTTTGGTTGTGTCTCGTATACTTCATCGTTATCATCTAAAATAATTGTATTATTTTTAGAATACCCTTTTAATTTGTATGTTTTCCATAGTAAAGAAAGATCTTTTGAATTTTTGGTTAGCTTTTTTGAAATATCACAATGATAAGAAAAAAATATATAATCTAGATGTCTATTTTTCTTATTTTTTAATATCATATTTTCTATAATGAAAAGAGCATAATCTTTTGTAGCAGCTGTCCAAACCGATACATTGAAATTTTTGAAAAGGAATTTAAGAAATTTTTGTAGACCTGGTCTCTCAAACACTAGATAGTAATCGTCCATATTCTTATACTTGAATAGCTTAGTTTTTTTCTCGTGTTTTTTGTTATCAAAACTTTCAAAAGGTTCGGAAGATATAAGAGTTTGGTCAAGATCTAAAATAATATTTGGTTTATTCATTTATTTATATTAAAAAGAAGTATTTATATTTTTATAATTAATATTAATTATAAAATTAACTACCTGGTCTTAAGTGTGGAGGTATTTTAGACGCATCTTCCTGCTCTCTATTTTTTTGCATTGCCATAGCGGTTGCTAACAAACTTGAATTTTTAACTCCTGTGTTTGATCCACTTTCTGTTTTTATACCTCTCTTAACTTCTCGAGATTGTTCTTCAAATTCACCAAATTCATTCAGTTCGTAATTTCCCACACCTGATCTAATTCCGGTAGGTGGCGGTTTAAGTTGTGAAAATCGCTCCTCATCGTTTTCAACAGCAGGTTCTTGATTTTCAAATATATTTTCTTCACCATTTTCATCTTCACTCGGTAATTCATCAATCATTGTAACTTTTTTAGTCGATTTTTTCTTTTCGTTAATTTTTATTTTTACATCATCACTGGTATTATTTTGTTTGTTATCATCCACCGGATTTAAAATAATAATGGGTTTTGTTTTTTCTTGTTGCTTTTTATTGTTAATAATTTCTTCTATCCATCTAAAAGCTGTTCCACCTTCGTATTTCTCGACTCCTCCATCTGGATATAAAATTAAAATACAGGGTACAGCTTTTACGAGGAGAGTTTTAGATTTTAAAATTTTTTTCCTAATATCTTTATTATCTATACAAATATTAGATATTTCCGTATTCTCAAAATTGGTAATGGTATTTCTCACCATGTCCATCAGTTTTTTACAAGTATGGGAATATTTACTGTATAAGATAACAATTCTGTTCATTTATTTTGTTATTTTACTATTTTAAATAAATTTAAAATAGTAATAATTAATAAAAAGATGTCTTATAAAACAATAAACCTACAAAATCAGAGGGATCTTAATTTTGTAAGAAATGCATTATACGAAACCACGGGTACGAATTCAAATGGTGTTAATAGCCTATTTAGCGAAGAAAACATAAAAGAAATGTCGAGAAAAATATCGAGTAGTTTAGAAGGTGTCGACCCTCGTAATAGAAAAATAATTGTCCCAGATGAAACAATTATTAACGTATTGAATACTGTTTATCAAAATTTTAAACCGAATACAGGAGATATATACGGGAGATATAATAGCGCTTCTTTATCGTCAGATATTAATAATGATTCTAACAATATTATATATCAAACGATCGAAATCATTGTTTCAGATGTAAAAAGTAATATTGGTATGGAAGAAGCGAATAGTTCTCTATCTGTTTGGACTACAGTTCTAGGAGATTTTAACGAACATGGTTTAATGCAACATCCCAAGATAAAACTAAAAAATAGAAGACCTACTTCTGGATTATTTCACATGCATTATTAAATTTTTTAAAATTTAACCATCTCTTCAAAAAGAACTCCTATAGAATGATATTCCGGTAGATTATTCACAATTCCGTGAGCGTTGTAATCGGTTTTTGTAAAACTATTTCTAAATTCTGTTATTGACATATTACCTCCATATTCGGACAACATTCTCCAATGTGGAGCGAAATCGATTATTCTGTTTTTTGTATTCATAATTTTATTATACATAATTAATAGTAACATATCCGAAGTGTTGTACATACTATCGTGTTTATTTTCTTTAATAAAAGAACGACAGCAATTAAACGAACAGAAAACTCCATCTGTTAGATAATAATCTTTTTTATTAATATTAATTCGAGTATCTTCAATATTTTCACCTCTTCTAATCGTTACATTTTCTTTTATAGTGTAAACATCTCTACTTATTTCAGATCTATATCTTTTAACCGCTTGGTCAGATATATATCTAATCGGGCAGCCAATCGGTTGACTATCGAAAGGATTCCGACACCAATAACAATTATAAGATAGAATGTTTATATCTTTTGACGATGCAAAATCTATCATTGAAACTGAACATATATGATTTTTCTTCGATTCGTCTAAAAAATTAACGGATTCGTTCCTAATTTTTGCACTGTTTAATTCGGAAATTTTTGTAGTGTTTAGCGGATTTACAACTGGGTTTGAAATATTTGAAACCAGTGATATATTATATTTTTGGTCTATTTTTTCCATATCAATATTTGATAATCTAAAAGTGTACTTTTTTGACATTAAAAAATTTGTTTATTAAATTATCTTATAGTAATTTAAATCAATTTTTAAATGTAATGTTATATAAATGTTTATTTGTAATTTTATTTAATTTATTGTTTATTTTTTACAATATTCATATTAAAATTAGAATTATTTATTTTTGCAATTTTAAGAGGTATAAACATTTTTTCATGTTTCATCGTTTCAAGCAATTTTGTTATGTCGCCTCTACTAATTTCTAAATAAATATCTGTATCGTATAACATGTTTTGATAATTAACTTCGTATAAATTTGATTGTATATTAGGTAAAATTATTTGTTGTATTGTATCGGGTTCAGTTATAAAATCACTCTTCCTTTTTTTACATGTTTCTATTTTTGGTATTTCTGCAGGTACTGTTATATCGTATGTTTCATTCAATTTGATTTCATCTTCAAATAGATTTTTAAAATATTCATATACTAATACATTATCTTCATTAATAATATCGTCAATATTAACTACTGAATCTTCATTTTCATTAGAGTTATCCATTTACTCGGCTTAAATTAAATTATTTTAGATAATTTAATTTTTTCAATTTTTATTATAAAATAATGAAATAAAGATAAAATGACAATGCATTACAATAAATGCCATAATAAAATCTGGATTGAAAATATATCGGAACTTTTTTGCAATTCAAATTTAATTCCTTTGGAAGGTATGAGCTTAGAAGGTCAATTAAATTCTATAACACGATTAGTATTTGTCACATATTTAATTATTTTACTTTTACGTGTAAAAAATTCAACAATTTTTTTATTACTTTCTTTATTATTAATTATTATTTTGTATTATATACAAAGGAAGCAAATGGAACATTTTAAAACTGAAAACTATAAACCGTTATACGTAAAAAATATATCCCGTGATATACAACAACCTATAGCGCAAATTTTTGAAACACTTAAACCTAGTAGAAATGATGTATTAAGAGATATAGATTATCGTAGTGTTAATACTAATGAATATATATCTGAAAATCAACTACTTTCTGGACCCCCAAATCCAAAAACTTTGATAGCTCCGATAGTGATGACTCCTTTAGCAGATACTACACATTGGAGGGTGAATAATTTATATGTACCAAGTGGTATAAATGAGGAGAGTAATACAGATTTGAAACTTTCCGGGTACGAAGTTTCAGATCATACTAAAAATATTTCCAAAAATGCTCAAATTTATGAGGGATATAATAATACAGCTCAAATATCTTCACCGGATGATAACAATCGAATTTTTACGCGAATAATACAACCTGGAATATATTCTAAAAATGAGAATATATCCCCAATTTTACAAAATATAGGTCTTACACAGCAAGACCAATTTCACCCTTTATCGTACGAATACGATGATCGTGGAAATTTAATCGAAACTCAAGGTAAAGACCAAATTAAAGGTGAAATGTTAGATCCATATATTGAATCTATAAATGAATCTACTGTTTACGACCCGAGACATTATGGGTACGGAACGGATTATCGTTCTTATGTAGATCCTACAGTTGGACAGCCAAGATTTTTTTACGATGATATTAATTCTGTTAGAATGCCAAATTATTTAACGCGAAATAAGGTTGATTTTATTCAAGAAGGAACTACTTACGGACCTATTAAGCAGACCGACAACACTGAAGATATAAGAGATATCGCTCAGAATGCGTGGATAAATAACACGAATGCGCAGAGAGCCGACCTACAATTTAGCCTGATGAGAAAAAATAATTCCGAAGCATGGCAACGAAAAATGTATCCGATTAGAACAAACGGTTTTAAAGGTAGTATGATGGCTAGGCGATAATTTTTAAATAATTTTTAAATAAATTAAAAATAACTAGATAAAAAAGCACCGGAACCGTTGGTATTTTTTCTAATAGTTTTTGAAACCAAACGCTTTCTATTTTTACCGCTCTTCTCAAAAATTAAATATTCTTTTTCATTCGTTTCATGTATTCTTAATACATCATCTCTCAGATTTTCAAATATAACTAAAGGTTCGTTCGGTTCGGCCGGTAATAGACCGTAAAAATGAACACCTTTCCATATATAACCTTTATTATTGGGCATATTTGACAATTTATTCATCATATAAGTAGGTAGACCGTTCTGAATTTTATAAAAATATTGTAAAGCTCTCGCAGATTCTTTTTCTAAATACCGTAATCGCCTTTCTTCATCATTCTGATCTTTATGGAATTTTTTAGACGAAATTTTTTGTTCTTCTAATAATTTAACATCGTTTATTTTTTTCTGTCGTTTCTCGGTCGCTTTTTTTTTAATTTCTTGCTCATTGGTAGAATATTGAGCTACTAATTCTTTATTTAATTTACCTTCTTCAAGATCTGTTAATCGTTTATTTAAAATGTCTAGACTGAGTTCTTTATCAACATTTCCGTTTTCAAGTTTTTTAATCTGATTTAAATTATATTCGAAATTACTATCCATAGAACCTCTTAATCTGCTAATAGTTTCATCATTTCTATCAATACATTTTTGAATTAAAGTTATTTCATTATTAATTCTATTTTTTTCTTTAATTTTCATAATATCCATTTTTATCAATTATTAAAATAATTATATATTTATTTAAATATAAATGGAAGATTCCGCTAAAAAAGAACAAAATATCGACTTAAATGATAATGTTGGTCGAGCTGTTGTTCAATGCGACGCTTTATTAAATGAAATATCCGAAATTAAGACTGAGATTTTAAATAAAAATATCGCTCTAACTTTACAAAATTTTTTCGAGTTTATTGTTAAATTGATGGAATTGGTCGAAACGAATAAAAAATTAACAGGAGAACAGAAACGAATGGTTGTAATCAAAGTCGTTAATGAATGTGTAGAAGAAAGTGAATTAATTAAATTGGGTAAAGAATTAACGGAAAATTTAGTTTCTGTTGTTTTACCTAAAACCATTGATTTGGTGATAGCGAGTAGTAAAGGATTAAATAATATTAATAAAAAAATGGCTGATATTGTGAAAAAAGAAAAAAATTGTTTAGTGAAACTAATTAAAAAATTGTGCTGTTGTTGCTGTAGAAAATAATATATATTATAATTTCAATTAAAATTTAATTAAAATTAAAAACCGTCTTCATAACAGGTAAACGGTGGATTTTCTGTAGAATAAATAAAGAGTGCTGTATTTCCAAAAGAGGTTTTACATTTCCATCCTAGTTCATTCAATTCTTTAATCACCATTTCAACCATTATTTGAATTTGTTCTGTTTCATTTTTCATATGTTTATTAAAAAATAAATCTAATTCAAAATATACACTTTCTTCATTTTTAATAATATGTTCGTATAATTCACGTCTAAAATAACAAAGAGTTCGTTCGTAATGTAGTTTTTTAAAATTATTTTTATTTCGAACATTTAATTTCGATGGGAAGTTGATCATTTTTAATGTCTATTTTTATTTTTAGATAATTTACCCAGCGAAGAAATTATATTGTTTATTTTTTCTTCGATATCTGAAGTCCTGGAATTTCTATTACGCATTTCTTGCATTTTTTTGTCTCTTTTTTGTTCGCGTTTTTCCCTGATTTCTCTTTCAATTCTTTCTATTTCTTCGATTATAGCGTCTCGTTTCATTCGTCTTTCCATTTTCTCAATCTTCTCAATATCTTCTTTTTGTTTAGTATCAGCAACGATTTTTTTAACATCTTCAACTCTTTCTACCTTTTTTCTATCGTGTTTATCGTGTTTATCATGTTTATCATGTTTATCGTGTTTATCATGTTTATCATGTTTATCGTGTTTATCATGTTTATCATGTTTATCATGTTTATCATGTTTATCATGTTTATCATGTTTATCATGTTTATCATGTTTATCATGTTTATCGTGTTTATCGTGTTTATCATGTTTATCGTGTTTATTTTTTCTTTCATTTTTATCATCGTCTGTATCTTCGGACATATTAACCAAATTTTCACTTTTTTCGGTATTCGAAGTTTCCGACTCGACATCGGAACTCATAAAATCGGTACTCGAAGCATTTTCTGTATTGTTGACATTGTCTTCAATATCATCACCGCTTTCATCAGATTCAACATCGGATTCAACATCCGAAACATCAATCGAACCGTCTTCTGAGCCATCATCAGAATCATTATTGTCGCTTTCATCTGAATTTACAGAACTAACATCTGAATCGCTATTGACACTTTCTGCTTCAGAACCGTCATCACTGCTATCATCAGATTTATCTGTGCTTTTATCGTCTTCTTTCTGTTCGATAATAGATTTAAGATAATCTATTTCATCTTTACATTCTTGTAAAGATTTTTCCATTTTTTCTTTATAATTTACCAATTCGTTTTTTTCCAATTTTAATTTTGTATTTTCCGATTTGTAAATTTCAAGTAGTTTTAAATTTTCGGAATCTTGTTGAGATGTAGATGATTTAATAGAGAGCTCATCATCACTCGCTTCTCTCCGGTATTTTTTTTGAGATTTTCTCACGGCCTTCAGTTTTGTTATCTCTTGAATTGTTTCCGGTGCTTTGATTTCAACAACATTTTCTAAAGGTGATTTAGTTTCTTCGACTGTATTATCATTTTCCTTATTGCCATCTTCATCTTTATGTTCGATATTGTTATTTTTAGAAACGATATTCACCACTGCTTTTGGAACATTTTTAACAACTTGTTTAGGTCTTTTAGACCCTGTAGTATCAGGATTATCACCATATACTTCTTTTTGAGAAGTAAATTTATAAGTATCTCCACAAGAATTTAAAAATTCTAATAATTGATTATCTAATTTTGGGGATGCGAAAATCCATCCCGGTCCTCCATTCGTAAGTCTCTGATTCCATCTACCTCCTATAAGATGAAAAGTTTTATGATATTTATCTTTATCGCCTCTTACAACATACGACAGTTGTGAATACGGTTCTACTGTTAAATCTGTCATTTAATTGTTTATTTTATTTACTTTAAATTTAATTTTTTGAATTTTAAGAAATATAAGTGAAAATTAAAATTAATTAAAAATGAGAATTAGATTGAAAAATTTTCGATGTTATATAGATGAAAGTTTTGATTTTGGAGACGATGGATTAACATTAATATCTGGAATTTCCGGTTCTGGTAAAAGTTCTATAATGATAGGAATTAATTTTGCTTTATTTGGTCATGGAACAAAATTATCGAATAATCCCGAATTGCCGTTATCTGTAGAGTTTGAATTCGATGGAATGAAAATATTTAGAGGAAAAAAACCGAATCGTTTAATCGTTAATGATATTCATGAAGATGAAGAAGGTCAAGATATTATAAATACAAAATTTGGAGATACTTTTAATAATATCGGTTATATAGCTCAAAATGCTGCGAATTCTTTTATTCTTATGAATCCCGCTGAAAAATTGGAATTCTTGGAAAAATTCGCTTTTAAAGATATTGATTTACTAGGAATTAAAAAACGATGTAAAGATTGTATTGTTGAAAAAAACAATTCTTTGATATCTGTAGTCTCACAGATTGAAATGGGGATAGAAGTATTAAATAATTTACAGAAACCTGAAAATGTAAAATTTCCAATAAAGTGTAAAAAGAGTGATATAGAAAAAGTGATTAAGAATCAAGAAATTAAATATAAGAATTCTACCGTTCTTGATAAAAAAACAAGGAAAGAAATAGAAAAAATAAAAACGGAGATTGTTGAATTAAATAATTTGGTAAATTTTAAAGAAGATAAAAATATAGAAATTTCAAAACTTAATTCCGAGTTTGAAAATTTAGAGATTGAAAAAGTTAATATACATTATTCTGAGGATGAATTACATGAATATAAAAACAGGTTAAAAAATTTAATCTCTAAAAGAGAATTTTTAACAGTTAAAAATACGTATGAGAGCGATATAAAAAAATTGGAAGATATGAAAAATAATGAGATTAAAGCGTATACAGAAGAATACGAATCTATAAATATATGGAAAGATTATTCTAAAGATGAAACCTTAACTATGATTACCGATTTTGAAAACTGTATAAATTCTTTGAAACTTATGAACGGATTAATTAAAGAGAATGAAAAAATTTCTAATATAACTGAAGAAATTTTAAAAGAGAAAACAGAACAACTAGAAAATTATAGGGTTGAGGTTGAAAAGAAGAAAGAAATTTTATTTAAACTGGGTTCAAAAAGCGAAATCTACAATTGCCCATGCTGTCATTCAAAGTTGAGTTTTAAAGATAATAACCTTGTTATTTTTAATAATGACGATTTATTGAATGATGAAGTTAATATGGAACTATTACAATCTGAAATTGAAAACCTTAAAATAAATATTAAAAAATTAGAAGCTTTAATACCATCTATTAAAAATAAATTAGAAATTAAAACATCAAACAATGATAAAATTAAACAGATAATAGACTCTTACGATGAACTACCCGCTATTTTAGAAACTCAACAAGATTTAGATTATATGAAAAAATATCACACTGATAATTTAGATAAAGAAAGAAGAAAAAAACAATTGGAAAACTCGATTACCAATAATATATTTTCTAAATCGTATAGTTCTTTTTTTAATACCGTTCAAAAAGAAAAAATTAAATTGGATTCTATAATTTTAGAAAACGATGATTTTATTGAAGAATTAACGGAAGAAGAATTGAGAGAAAAAATTATTCTATTGAATCAAAATAACAATAAAATTTCAGCGATTAATAATAAATTAATTTTTATAGAAAAAGAAATAAAACGATATGCCTGTTTAATAGAAAATAAAAATAAAATTTACTGTGAAAAATATGGAACTGTAAAAGAATCGTTTGTATTAGAAAATGTTTTAATAGAATTGGAAACTAAATTAAAGGAGATAGAAGAGAGTAAAATTATTTTATATGAGATTTTACAAAATATAGAAAAATATAAAAGAAATCAAGAGTTGTTAGATAACTATAATATATGGGAAGAAAAAATTAAACAGTTAAAAATAAAAGAAAACGAGGAAAGGAATCAATATTCGGCGATGTTAATTTTGAAAGAAAAAATTTTAGAAGCTGAGAGTGTTGCGATGAGTTCTATGATTTCTTCTATAAATACACATTGTCAGTTATATCTTGATTATTTTTTTCCGGAAAATTCAATAAGTGTTAAACTAGTTTCTTTTAAGGAAACTAAAAAGGTTAAAAAACCTCAAATAAATTTAGAGATAGAATATAAGGGAATGGAATGTGACATTAATATGTTAAGTGGTGGAGAATTGGCGCGTGTGATACTTGCTTATACATTAGCTCTTACAGAAATGTTTAATATTCCGTTATTATTGCTAGATGAATGTACTGCTAGCTTAGACGAAGAAACAACTATTGTTATTTTTGATGGAATTAGGGAAAATTTTAAAGGTAAAAACGTGTTAATAATTGCTCATCAAGTAATAAACGGAATGTTCGATAGAGTGATTAATTTATAAGTTTTATAATATATCTATATATTTCCAAATATTAAATATTTGGAAATCTATTATTTTATCTATAACTGCTAACTATAAAATTATTTTAAAAATTATCTAACTATTCTAAATGTAACATACCCATTTTTTCTTGTTATTTTTATGATATCGCCTTTTTCGTATGCATAGAATCTAGAAATTGGATCGTTTTTAAGTATTATCGGGAATTTAGTCCCGTGATTCCTTTTAAAAATAATACTCTCTTCGTTTGAAAGTTTTTCATGTAAAGGAACTAATCTATGTTTAGTTATATTATATTGTAATTCTTCTTCTGTAAAAAGTTCTATTTTCATCTCGTTCGCGGTATTTATTATTTTTCTAGCCATCTGAGTCACAGTTTCTTTTAAAATAATGATAATATGATTTATAGACAATTGATGCATTAAAGTCATATATTCTTGTACTCTTTCAACATTAAATTTTGATATATTAGAAATAAACGCGCATATTTCAGTATTATCTTGTTTTAATCCTGTTATTTTATCATCGTCGTGATCTAATATTTTATATCCTCTTTGTATAAACATTTCCATACAAGTTTGGTGAGCTTTATTCATGTTTTTTAAAAAGAAAATTAAATTTAAAAATAAAAAATCATTTTTAAATAATTATAATAATAAATAAATAAACATGAGCAATAATTTTGTATATATTACAGGAGCTACGGGAGCCAGAGGTGCTACGGGCGCTACGGGAGCCAGAGGTGCTACGGGCGCTACGGGAGCCAGAGGTGCTACGGGCGCTACGGGAGCCAGAGGTGCTACAGGAGCTACAGGAGCTAGAGGTCCTACAGGTGATATAGGTCCTACAGGTGATATAGGTCCTACAGGTGATACAGGACCTAGAGGTAATACCGGTGCTACGGGAATACAAGGTTTAAGAGGACCTACAGGTAATAATGGTGCTACGGGAATACAAGGTTTAAGAGGTACTACTGGTAATACTGGTGCTACGGGAATACAAGGTTTAAGAGGTACTACTGGTAATACTGGTGCTACGGGAATACAAGGTTTAAGAGGTACTACTGGTAATACTGGTGCTACGGGAATACAAGGTTTAAGAGGTGTTACTGGTAATACCGGCGCTACTGGTAATACTGGTGCTACAGGTGCTATTGGGATACAAGGTTTAAGAGGTGCTACTGGTAATACTGGTGCTACTGGTGCTACTGGTGCTACCGGTAATATCGGTAATACTGGCGCTACAGGTGCTATTGGAATACAAGGTTTAAGAGGTGTTACTGGTAATACTGGTAATACTGGTAATACTGGTAATACTGGCGCTACAGGAGCTACAGGAGCTACAGGAGCTAGCGGTGTTGCGGGAATACAAGGTTTAAGAGGCGCTACTGGTAATACCGGGCCTGCTGGTCCTACAGGTGCTATCGGAATACAAGGTTTAAGAGGTGCTACTGGTGAAAAAGGAGCTACCGGGGATATGGGGAACGGATTAACTTTAGATTCTGTAAATATTAATGTGTATGGTGGAACTACAGGACCAAATGCGTCTGCTAGTTCTAATAACGTTTTAATTGGGTCTGGAGCGGGAGCTTCAGCTACACTTTTAAAATCTAGTGTTGGTATAGGAATTGACGCTATGCGATATGGAGGAAATACTAATTTAAGTTCGAATTCCGTAGCTATAGGTTATAGAAGTTTATATTCATTTTCTAACACAAATTCGGTTGCTATAGGTCATAGAGCATCTCAGACGAGTTGTTCGGGATCTACTATATCTATAGGAACATTAGCCGGTTCGCAAAGCCAAGGTCAATACGGAATTGCTATAGGGGTTTATAGCGGGCAAACTTCACAACAAAGTAACGGTGTCGCAATTGGAAATATGTCAGGTAGTTATAGTCAAAGTACAAATTCAGTTGCTATTGGTGTTTATAGCGGACAAACTTCTCAACAAAGTAATTGTGTTGCAATTGGAAATATGTCAGGTAATTATAGTCAAAGTACAAATTCAATAGCAATTGGTGTTTATAGCGGGCAAACTTCTCAACAAGGTAACGGTGTTGCAATTGGAATTTCAGCTGGTAGTTGTAGCCAGGGATTAAATTCGGTAGCTATCGGGAGTTATTCTGGAAAAACTAATCAAGGAAATGGCGCGATAGCTATTGGATTTCAATCAGGTATATTGGCTCAAGGACAAGATTCAATTTCGTTTGGAACTAATTCAGCCCAATTTGGTCAAAACTCTAATTCAATAGCGATCGGAAATTTAGCCGGCCAATGTACGCAAGGTCAAAATTCAGTTGCTATTGGACCTAACAGCGGTCAAACTAGACAAGGGAGTGGCTCTGTTTCTTTAGGTAACATGGCAGGGCAAAATAGCCAAGGATTAAATTCGATCGCTATTGGTAATTCTTCCGGAAAAACTAAACAAGGTTCTAATTCAATTGCTATAGGTTATTTAGCTGCTTCTAACAATCAGCATAATAATTCAATTGTTATAAATTCGTCGGGTGTGAGTTTAGATACTACTCAAGCGAATAGTTTATTTGTTAAGCCTGTGAGGAACTTTAAAAATTCAAATTACTTATTATATGATTCTTCTACCGGAGAAGTAACGTATAGTTTGGATGGTGG
>Ga0214919_10006750_pt1 | contig 15672 bp, 11 predicted proteins | sample LL1503_MetaG_FD_177994 | JGI IMG/M metagenome (GOLD analysis project Ga0214919, IMG submission 177994) | Freshwater microbial communities from Lake Lanier, Atlanta, Georgia, United States - LL-1503 | ecosystem: Environmental > Aquatic > Freshwater > Lake | place: USA: Georgia | collected... | reverse complement strand
GCTCGCCAAGGCGGTCAAGGGGAAGAAGGTCGCCAAGGTCCCGGCCAAGGTCGTCAAGGCTCCGGCCAAGCCGGCGGCGAAGCCCGTCAAGAAGGTCGCGAAGCCCGCCGCCAAGGCCGCTCCGGTGCGCCGCGCCGCCGTCAAGCCCGTCGGCCTCAAGGCCAAGGGACGCTCCGCGAACCTCGTTCCCGCGGCCGCCCCGGTCGCCTTCCAGTTGCCGTTGATGCCGGCTCACCTCGTCGCCGCCGTCAAGGCGCTGGACGAGAAGAAGGCCGTCGATCTCCGCGTCCTGCAGCTCGGCCAGCTTTCCTCCGTGGCCGATTTCCTCGTGGTCGCCACCGGCAACTCCGAGCCTCACCTCCGCGCCCTGCGCATCGAGCTCGAGCGCGTCGTGGAGGCCGCCGGCTCGAAGACGCGCACCGAGGCCCACAAGGACAGCGGCTGGTCCGTGGTCGACGCGTTCGACGTCGTCTTCCACCTTTTCCGTGATGACACCCGTCGGAGCTACGGTCTGGAGTCCCTCTGGAAGGACGGCCTCGATATCCCGGTGGCGGCGATCCTGAAGGCCTGACGCTGTTAGGGATTAGGGAATAGGGATTAGGGATTAGGAAATGCGGGATAGGAAATGGGGATTAGGTTTTAGGGAGAAGGTGGTAGGGGCTGGTCGAGAGGGGCTTTGCTGGCGCCATCGCCTGCCCAAACTCAATCCTTAGGTCCTAAGACTCATGCCCTGGATTCCTAATGCCTAAAACCTAATCCCTAATCCCTAATCTAGGCATCCTCGGTGGTGGTAGCGGGCAGGATCGAACTGCCGACCTAGGGCTTATGAGTCCCTCGCTCTAACCAACTGAGCTACGCTACCGAAAACCGAGGAGGCGAACTCCATGGAAACGGCCGGATTTCGTCAAGCCGTTACCTTCCTCAGCGATGCGAGAGGTACCAGCCGCACATCGCCAACCAGAGGATCGCCCCGGAAAAACCGAGGATTAGGGCGAGTTTGACCTGGGCTTCGCCTTCCTCCTTGAGGCCGGCCTGACCCAGGGTGGCGCTGATGCGGCGGACGAAGACCAAGGGCAGGAAGCTGCCTAGCAGGGCCGCCAGGATGAACGCGATCGCCAGATGCAGGCTGCGCATCGCGGCGACTTCCACGCCTTGCAGCCAGGACATCGGGAAGACGATGAGGGCGAAGATCGGGGGCAGGAGGAAAGTCGCGCCGCACCAGAGATACCCTTCGCGGACGGAGCGCTCGAGGATCTCGGACGGGCTCAGGCGGCGACGGGCCGGCGCCGGTCGCGCACCTTCGCCCGGGGCGCCGGGTGGCGGCGGGGGCGTCTCGTCGCCGGCGAAAGGCGAGAGGGGCGGGGCGAAACCCGGGCCCGGCGTGTGCGCCCGGGTCAGGCCGGTCGAGCGGAAGTAGTCGCGGATCGTGGTCCACTTCCCGTCGACCTCGATGTTGTGCAGCAGGCTGATCTCGCCGGTGCGCAACATCTCGGTGATGCGGCTGAGCGGGAACGGGCCGGTGACGGCGCCCTTCCAGCGGAGCTTGAAAGCGGGGGTCGAGGCCATGGCTCAGAGGTCGCGCCCTTGCAGCAGGGCTTCCCAGCCGCCCGTCGGGGGTTGGAGCCCGGCCGGGATGCCGGCGGCCTGCGCGGCCTCCGCGACCGTGCCCGGGAGCCTCAGCAACGGCGTCCACGGCGCGGCCTCCGCGACGCGCACCGGGAGGCCCTCGCTGTTCACGCGGAAGAGCACGGTTGCCTTGCCCTCGGTGTCGATGCCGTAGAGGACGACGTTGGCCAGGGGGTCGCGCAGCGCGGCCTTGCCGTCGCGGCCGACGTGCCCGGCGAAGATCAACGGCCTTTCCCGCAGCGTCCCGAGGACCGTGCGCCAGAAGCGCGCTTCGTCGGCGTAGCCCGGCCCGGTGCGCGGGAGGAGGAAGACCTTGAGCTCCGTCTGGGCATCGGCCCACTTGTCCTTGTGGAGGAAGTCGAACGCCCCCATCCGGTTCGCCGTGATCCGCCGCAACTGCTCGGCGTCGCGTTGGGCCGAGGGGGAGTAGAGCAGGCCCCAGGCGTCAGGTCGTTGGGCGCCGAGCCGATAAAGTTCCTGGAGCTGGTAGGCGCGCACCTCGAGGTAGGGGGCCGTGCCGCGGCGCAGCCGGTCGAGGGTGCGCAGGAGCGGTTCGGCCAGCTGGCCGGTCTTGGGGTCGTGGAAGCGACCGAGGCCGCGGAGGTATTCCACCTCGGGGATGACCAGGCCTTCCTGCAGTTCCTCGCCGGACTTGACGCCGTTGACGAAATCGCGCCGGCTCCAGACCGCGTCGACCACGACGCCCTCGCGGGTGAGCTCCTTGCCTTCGGTGCGGATCTCCAGGCCGTCGCCGAAGGAGCTGCGCGATTGCGCGAGCTCGCCGACCACGTAGACCGAGCGCAGCAGCCGCGGCCCTTGGGCCGAGTGCGCGACGACGCTGAACTTGCGCAGCGAGCGCAGGACGGTCTCGTCGGTCAGCTGCTTGAGGATCTTGGTCTCGGCCTCGCCGAGCTCCTTCGGTTGGAAGAGGCCTTGCGCGTCGGACGTGGCGCACCCGTCCCACATCGCCCCGAACCGCGGCCCCAGGGCCGCGCGCGGCAGGTTCCGCAAGGTCTCGGCCTTCTCGAGCACGGTCTGGCCGCGGGCGCGGAGGTCGGATTTCTCCGGCGCGGCTTCGGCGGCGTCCTTGAGCGCGGCCAGGTAGGATCGCAGGTCGGCGGTCGTCTCGAGCGACTTGACCGCGCCGAGGGACTTGCGCTCGTCGTCGAGGCGGCTGCCCGCGCGGTCGGCCTCCGCGTAGGCCTCGTCGAGGTTCCGCAGGCCGGCCTGGCGCAACTGGTCGAGCAGGGCGCGCAACTGGTCGAGCGTCGCCACGGACTTGGCGACGTCGGCGATGTTCTCGGTGTCGCCGAGCGCCTGCCGGAGGCGGCGTCGGGCGGCCGCGAGGTCCGCGGCGGCCTGCTCCTCGAGACGCGTCGCCTCCGCCAGCAGCTTGGTCGCATCGGGCAAGGTCTTCGCGAGCGTGGCTTGGGCGGCCGGACCGAGCCGGGCGACCTCCTCCGCATAGGCGGTCGCGCGCTTGCGGGCGTCGGCCAGTCCGGCGAGGGTGAGTCCCTCCGCTTGCCGGGACTTGAGGTAACCGGCCTCGCCTTGGAGTCGTTGCAAGGCCGCCCGCTGATCGGTGATGCGTTGGCGCATCTCTTCCTCGGCCTGCTTCTGGGCGGTCGGTTCCGAGGTCGGCGGGTTGCGCCCGCGGAGTTCGTCCAGCAGTCGCGCGGCCGTCTCGGGGTCGCCGCGTTCGAGGGCGATCCCGGCCGTGGCGAAACGCTCCTGGGCCTCCTTCTCCGCGGCCTCGCCGCGGAGCCAGAGGAAGAGGCCGGCGCCGGCGCCCAGCACCGCGACCACGAACCCCGCCGTGAGGAGGGCGTAGCGGCGGCTGAGGCGCACCCGGGTGAGCTGGCGCAAGGTGCGCGCGTCGCGCACCAGCCCTTCGGGCAGGCGATCCGCCAAGGGGATGGCGCGCTCGAGCCAGTTGCCGAGGCGGGCGACCAAGGTCGCGGGGGAGGTCCCGCGCGCGGCCTCCTGTTGCAGGCTCCGCCACTCGGCGGTCAGGGATTCCACGGCGGCGCGCAGGGCCGCCTCGGCCTCGGCGGTCGCCGCGAGCTCGCCCGCCCAGCCTTCGAGCGAGGCCAAGGTCTGCGCCAGCGGGGCGGGGAGGTTCACCTGGTGGTCGCGCTCCAGCGAGCGGGCCCGGCCGACGGCCGCGGCGCAGGCTTCCCAGTGACCTCCTTCGCGCGCTTTCGCGGCCTCCTCCACCGCCTGGGCGATCTGCTCCTGGGCCTTGGTGCGGAGCCAGTCCCGGCGGGCCCGGAGCACGGCTTCCCAGCGGGGCTCGCCCGACAGGGCCGAAGCGCCGAAAAGTTCCATGCGCCGCATGAGCGCGACGGCCGCCTCCTGCTGGTGCGCCTCGAAGAGCGCGGCGACCTTGCCGAGCGACTCGCGCAGGAACTTCGTCGAGAGGCGTTCCAGTTCGGAGCGCGCGTTCGGGTCGTTCGGGTTGATCCGGACGATCGAGCGCAGGATGGTGAGGGCCCGGTCCTCCTGACGCGAGCGCATCGCCTCGCGGTAATCGCGGTAGAGCGGGTGGTTCTCGCCGATCTCCTTGCCGTAGAGGCCTTCCAGCGCGACCACGTGCTGGTCATCCAGCGGGAAGCCGGTCGGGAGGCCGCGTTCGCGGCACAGGGCATGCCAGCGTTCCGATTCCGCGAAGCTCAGTTGCGCGCACAGCCCGAGCAGGTCCGGTTCGGATTCGGCCACCTGGAACGCCGCGTGTTCCTGGCCGCCGCGGATCAGCGCCGCGCATTGCTCCAGCCGCTCGCGGGCCCGGGCGCACAGGTTCGCGTATTCGCCGGCGAGGGAGCGGGCTTCCAGGTCGGGCGTCCCCAGCTCCAGCTGGCCGCGGATGCGGGCGATGAGGCGGTCGAGCTGCATGCGTTCAGCGGAATTGGATCGGGCTGAGCAGCTCCTCGCCCCGAGGGCTGACCAGGCTGACGCGCCAAGGCGCGCCGGCGCGGATGAACTCGCCTTCGCCGAAGAGCCGGCGGCGTTCGGCGAGCTGGGCGGAGGGCGGGGTGCCGGGGCCGGATTTTCCTTCCAGGCGGATCAGGTCGGTCTCGAGCGCGGAACGGGTGGCGCGCAAGGAAGGGAGGTCGCGGTCCGGGAATTCATGTCCCGCCGGGAAAAGCCCCGCGGTCCCGCCGACCCAGCTCACCGCGTTCACGGCGGTCTCGGCCCACGCGGCGGCGCGGACCACCCCGGTGTCGGCATCCTTGCGCAGGCCGCCGAGACCGAGCTCCAGCGGCGCCAGCGTCGCGGGCTTCGCCAGCAGGCCCAAGGCCAGGCGTTCCCCGTTGGGCAAGGTGATCTCGAGCTGACGGTTCGTGTCCGGGTAGCCGCGGGCTTCGCCGTCCCGGAAGGAAAGCTCGAGGTTGTTGCCGCGCGGGCCGACCCCGAGCACGATCGGTCGGTTCAGCTGGCCGGGTTCGGCGCGCGCCTCAACCCAGAGGCCTTGGCCGCCGCGGCGGACCTCGCCCATCCGCGGGCGGACCCCGTTCTCGCGGGCATGCAGCCGGTCGAAGGGCAGGAGCCGCAACTGGACGGCGACGGCGTTGTTGGCGCCGACGCCGCTGGCCTCGAGGAACTTGGTCAGCCGCTGGCCGGCCTCGACCGGGAGCGCGAAGTTCGCCTGCGAAGGGCCGGCGGGGCCGTTGTCTCCCGTCTCCCAGCGGCCGCTGACGAGCAGGGTGGGCCGGACATCGAGCGCGGCCACCAGCTCGGCCCGGGCGCCGATCGCCTGCAGTTGTCCCCAAGCGGCGTCGACCGGGGTCTCGAGCCGGGCGCCGAGGCGCAAGGCTTCCTGCGTCTCGGCGACGAGGTTCGCCGCGTCCTTGCCGTCGCCGCCGGGCGGCAATGCGTCCAGGCGGGTGGCGAAGCGCGCGGCCGCGACCTCGGCGAAGCGCGCGGTGAGCCGGGGGACCACGCGCGAGCGATGCTTGGCCGCGAACTCCGCGGAGAGCGTCGTCGTCTCGAACCAGAGTTTCGCCGCCTCGATGAACTCCTCGCGGTCGATGAGGCCGTCGATGTCCTTCAAGGCGAGGTTGGCCCGCATGATCTCATCCGCCTTGGCCGTGTCGATCGGCGTCGGGGGCGGGGTCGTCACGACCGGCGGAGGCGGGGGCGGCGGAGCCTGCAGGAACTTCCAGCCGAGGAAGCCCGCCAAGGCCGTGACGACGAGCACGAGCAGGATCAAGGCGACCGAGGGGCCGGCCCCTTCGCCGGAGGCCGCGGCCTTGGGCTTGCGCACCGGGGCCGGGCCCGCGGCCGGGGTCGCTGCGGTCAGGCCCATCGCGGCGGCGCGCGCCAGCTCGCCCGTCGGCGCGGGTTGGTCGGCGGCGAGGGCGAGGTCGATCTCCGTCCGGCCGGGCGCCGGCCCCACGCACCAGTCGAAGCCTTCCGGTCCGCTCACCACGACCCCGGTCGTGAAGCGGGCGGCCCAGCTCGACTTGCCGAGCAGCGCGGCGGATTCGGCGAGCAGCCGCAACGTGGTCTCGGCGTCCGGCGTGTTGGTCAAGGAGACCGCGGCGGGACCGCCCGCGTTCACGAGCCAGGCGGCCTTCGCCCCGGTGCCGGCGACTTGGCGCCAGGTGGCGGCGGGCGTGAGCGCGGGGCCGGGGCGGAGCACCAAGGGCTTGGTCTCGCCCTCGAGCCAGGTCGGGTCGCCGGACCATTCGTCTTTCCACTGGCCCCAGCGGTAGGCCAGGGCGGCGGGCGGCGGCAGCACGGCCGCCTCCTCCTGGGTGAAGGCGAGGTGGTGGGCGAGGCGGTTGTCGCGTTGCGTGTAGTCGAGGCCGCGCGCGACGAAACGGGAAAGCACATACCAGCGTTGGCCGGAAGCCTCGAGGTGCCGGAAGGTGAAGGTCGCGCCCGCGGCGTCCTCGTGCGGCGTGCCCAGGCCCTCGAGCAACTGGGCGAGGCGTTCGGGCATCGCCCGATGGCGGGCGACGGTGCAGAAGCCGGAACGGCCCGGTACGAGCCCTTGGCGCGCGGAGGTGAAGATCAGTTGCAGGGGCATGTCAGGGGCCGCGCGGGGCGACGGTCTTTTCCAGGTCCTTCAGGCGGGGCGCGGAAGGGATGAGTTCCGGCGAGGCGCGATGCAGCAGCCAGTACACGGGCTCCTCCACGTGGGCGGGCGCGAGCCGCTGGGGGTCGGGGGCGATGCGTCCCTTGTTCGGCCCCTGCTGGATGATCACCGGGTTGTGGCCGAAGGAGGTCGCCGCGAAGTAGCGGATTTCCTCGGCGAGGGATTCGGCCGAGGCGACGAGGCCGGGGCAGAGCTCGAGCAGGACCGCGCGGACGCGCTGCGAATTGCGGTCGATCGCCGCGAGGTCGAGGCCGGCGGAAGTCATGACGGGCTCGAGCGGCGAGGCCAGGAGGCGGGACCAGGTGTCGCATTTGCCGACCACGAAGGCGAGGGGGGTCGCGATGCGCTGATCGTGGGCGAGCCCCATCACCCGCTTGATGCGCGTCTCCATCTCGGCGAGGATGCTGTCCTGCTGGTCGACCCGTCCCTTGAGGCTCAGCTGGGGGTCCTCGACGCCGATGAGCCGGGCCTTGAAGCGGGCGTTGGCGGTCGGGTCGAAGAGGAAGATGAGGCCGGCCGAGGTGGCGACGTGCATCGCGCCGGGCGAGTCGTGGATGTCCACGCCCGGTTCGAAGTGCTCGCCGGCGTTGTCGTAGAGGATGACGGAGGTCTCCTGTTTGCGCGCGCCCGGACGGCTCAGGGCGTAGATGAAGGGGCGGGGCAGCGAGACCATGCGGCCGAGGCGCGGCAGCTTCTCGTAGGTGGCGCCTTCGAGGGCGGTCTTGCCCAGCAGCGCCTCCTCGGGCGTGGCGGCCGAGAAGAGCGTGTTGCGCATCTGGTTGAGCAGCATGTTGCCGCTCGGGTCGCCGTCCTTGAAGGCGAGGCCGAAGTCGGTCGGCAGGCGTTCCTGCAGTTCCCGGGTCAGGACCGCGAGGTAGTAGGACTTGCCCGAGCTCGGTGCCCCGATCAGGGAGAGGATGCGGTGCGGCATGTCCAGGTAGCCGGGCGGCAGTTGCCGGCGGCAATGGGGGCAAGCCAGGTCGGTGCAGGCCAGGCCCATCGGGTCGAGCGCGAGGCCCTGGTCGTTGAAGCGGGTCGGATGGAAACGGAGGCGGGCGTCGGAACCGAGGATCGGATCTCCGCGCAGGTCCTCGTGCACCGCGATGCTCAGCGCGTCGCCCGCGTCGAAGCGGGTCCAGCACACCGGGCAGAGGTGGGCGCCGCGGTTCTGCTCCGCGGCGAGCAACGTCGGCCCCGTGGTCCGCGGTCCGGCTTCCTCGCGCGGCGAGAGCAGCGGCGCGGCCAGGGACAGCGAGAAGCCGACCTCGAGGCCGGCGGGCGTGCAGGCCAGTTGCTCCGGCGGGCGGCCGAGCGCGTTGGCGCGATCCAGCAGGTCGGCCGGGGCGAATTCACCCAGCAGTTCGCCGGAGGCGGCGTCGAAGAGCATCCAGGCGTCGGCGCGCACTTCGGCGAAGGGGTCGCTCTCCTCGAGGCTGAGGACCAGGAGGCTGTCCTCGAGCTGCAGGGTCGAGGTCTCGGCGATGGTGACCGGACCATCCGTCGCCAAACCGTTGACCAGGATGCGGCGACCCGGGGAGGGGGTCAGCGTGAGGCCATGGGCTACGGCCTGGATTTCCACCTGCGGGGTGGGGGCGCCGGCGGGAAGCCGGCCCGGGAATTTGTCGACCAAGCCGCGCGTCCCGCTCAGGCAATTGACCCAGCGGAAGGTCGGATTTTTCTTGGTCGAGGAGAACATGGTCGCCGAGGGGGAGGGGAAAGGCGGTAAAGGGTTGCAGACAGCAGTTGAATTCCGCAGGGATGTCACCACCATTGTCGGGTATCCCCGCCTGAAATCCACCCCTAAACCATGGAGACCGAAGCCGACCAGTCCGCCCTCGACCGCGCCCGCGCCGGGGATCTCGCGGCCTATAACGAGCTCGTGCTGCGTTATCAGGGGCGGATTTTCGCCAAGGTCTTCTCCCTGCTGCGCAACCGTCAGGACGCCGAGGAGATCACCCAGGACACCTTCATCCGGGCCCACCGGGTGCTGGCCTCTTTCCGCGGGACGGCGACCTTCTCGACCTGGATCCACCAGATCGGCACCAACCTGGCCCGCAATCGCTACTGGTATTGGCGTCGTCGCAAGCGGGATCAGTCGATGTCCCTCGACGCCGACCTCGGCGACGACCCCGGCGCCACCTTGCACGACATCCTTTCCGACGGCAGCCAAGGCCCTGGCAGGGAGGCCCAGCAGAACGAATTCGTGGATAAAGTGGCGGAATGCATGGAACAATTGAAGCCCGAGCACGCTCGTATCCTGACGATGCGCAACGTGCGTAACATGTCCTACGAGGAGATCGCCGAGGAGCTCGGCCTTTCCATCGGGACCGTGAAGAGCCGCATCAACCGGGCCCGCGAGGCCCTGCGCGACCTCATGGGGGAGGAATTCCGCGGATGAGCAACGCCGAACTGGAGTCCCTCATCGTCCTTTACCTCGAAGGGACCGCCTCCCGCCAGCAGGTCATCCGCCTGCGCGACGCGATCAAGTCCTCGCCCGAGATGCATCAGCGCTTCCAGGCCCGTCTGCGGTTGCATCGCGCCCAGATGGCCTACCTCGCGAAGCAGGAGGGGCGCTCGCCCCGCCAGGCGATGCTCTGGTTGCACGCCTTCGCCCAGCGCGTCGGTCGTTCCTTCGCCCACCTCTGCCTCCTGGCCCTGGTCTTCGTCGAGTTGCAGGTCCGGTTGCCGGACGAGGTCTCCGGGTTGGTGCTGTTCACGGACATCTCGGCGGTCGAGGAGATGCCCGAGATGGGCGACATGCCCGCCTTGGCCGACACCGCGGCCGGCATGGCCTTGGTCAACGTCGATTTGCCGGCGGACTTCGAGCTGCCGAAGGGAGACGTCCACGACATGGTCGTGCCTCATCTCGCGCCGCCCGACTTGTTGCCGTCCGTCGAGCCCTCCGAGCCGTCCGCGGCCTGAGCGGGTAATCCTGCCTTGCCTCCTCCCTGCGGGGTCTTCATCTGACCCATAGGATGCAGGGCTCCCCCCATCGGGCCGAGGTTCGGCTGAACGGGACCGCCGCCGCCCCCGGCGTGGCCCGGGCCACCGCCTACCTGCTCCAGCAAGGGCGGGCCTTGGTGGTCCGCCGGCAGGTCGACGATCCCGCCGGCGAACTGGCCCGCTTCGAGGCCGCCTTGGTCGCGACCCGCGCCGAGATCGCCCGCCTTCGGCATGATGTCGCCCGCAAGCTCAACGAATCCGAGGCCGCGATCTTCGACGCGCATCTGCTCGTGCTCGAGGACGTCGCCCTCATCGACGAGGTCACGAAGGAGGTCCGGCGCACGGGCTACAACGTCGAACACTGCTTCGAGACGGTCGCCCAGCGCTACATCGACATCTTCGCCAACATGGAGGACGACTTCCTCCGCGAGCGCGCGGCCGACATCCGCGACGTGACCGGCCGGGTGCTCGATCAGCTCCTCGGCGCCGCGCCCGCCGAACTCGGCCCGGTGGTGGGTCGGCAGGTGGTCGTCGCCCCCGACCTGACGCCCACCGAGACGGCCGGCCTGCACGAGGGCGGCGTGGCGGCCTTCGTCACCGAGGAGGGCGGACGCACGAGTCACTCGGCCATCATGGCCCGCTCCCTCGACATCCCCGCGGTGGTCGGCGTGAAGGGGCTCATGGCCGCGGTCAGCGCCGGGGATACCTTGCTCGTCGACGGCGAGGCCGGCCTCGTGATCGTCCATCCTTCGGCCGAGACGCTCGCCGCCTACCTCGACAAGGAGCAGGCGATGCGCACCCGGCGCGACCGCGTGATGGGGGAGATCGCCTTGCCCGACGCCACCGGCGATGGCGTCGCCTTCACGTTGCAGGCCAACATCGGCGGGCCGGAGGAGATGGAGGACGCCTTGCGATACCATGCCCGCGGCGTCGGCCTCTACCGAACGGAGAACCTGTACCTGCGCCTCGACGCCTGGCCGTCCGAAGCGGAGCAGTTCGCCGAATACGCCGAGGCCGTGCGGCTCGCGCAGGGTCGGCCGATCACCTTCCGCACCCTCGACATCGGGGGCGACAAGCGTCTCGGCGACCTGAGCGACGAGGCCAACCCGTTCATGGGCTACCGCGCGGTCCGGATGTGCCTGGAGCGGCCCGAGGTCTTCCGCCCGCAGTTGCGCGCGATCATCCGCGCCGCGACATTGGGTCCGGTCGCGGTGATGTTCCCGATGATCTCCGGCGTGGAGGAGCTCCGGCGGGCGAAGGCGTTCTTCCGCCTGGTCGAGGACGAGCTGGCCCGGGAAGGCGTCCGCCCCGCCGCGCCCATCCGTCTCGGCGCCATGATCGAGATCCCCTCCGCCGCGCTGATCGCCGCGGAGCTCGCGCGCGAGTGCGACTTCTTCAGCGTCGGCACCAACGACCTCGTCCAGTACCTCCTGGCGGTGGATCGCGGCAATCGCCGCGTGGCGACGCTCTACGACCCTTGTCATCCGGCCGTGGTGCGGACCTTGGCGGAGATCTTCCGCGCCGCCGCCGGCGCGCGCATCCCGGCCGCCGTCTGCGGCGAGCTCGGCGGCGACCCGGTCTGGGCGCCGCTGCTCCTCGGCCTGGGCGCCCATGAGCTCAGCATGACGCCCGCCGCCTTGCCGGAAGTGCGCTTCGTGCTCCGCCATTCCCGTCAGGAGGAGATGCGAGCCTTGGCCGAGCGCGCCCTCGCCGCCGGCTCGGCCGCCACGACCCGCGACCTGCTGCAGGCCTTCGCCGCCGCCAAACTCAAGCTCCGCTGATGTCCGCCCCCGTCCCTTCGCCCAATCCCCACGTCGCGGCCATGTCCGCCTACGCGCCCGGCGAGCAACCGCAGGGCGGGGGTTGGGTCAAGCTGAACACCAACGAGAACCCGTATCCGCCGAGCCTGCGCGCCCTCGAGGCCGTGCGCGTCGCGCTGCTCAACGACGGGGCCGCCCTGCGGCTCTACCCGTCCCCGGACGCGGCCCCGCTGCGCGAGGCCGCCGCGCGCTTCCATGGTTTCAAGGCCGAGCGCATCGTCGCCGGCAACGGTTCCGACGACGTCCTCAACCTGCTGGTCCGCGCCTACGCCGGGCCGGGCCGGCCGATCGGCATGCTCGACCCGAGCTACTCGCTCTACCCGGTGCTCGCCGCCGCCCAGGGCGCCGCCGTCGTCAAGGTGCCGCTCACCGCGGCGCTGTCCCTCGACGTCGCGGCGATCGCCGGTTGCGGCGCCGCGATCTTCTTCCTGACCAACCCGAACGCGCCCTTGGGCGTGGCCTTCCCCATCGAGCAGGTCGAGGCGCTCGCCCGCGCCTTCCCCGGCTTGCTCGTGGTCGACGAGGCCTACGCCGCGTTCGCCGAGGGCGACTGCGTCGAGCTGGCCAAGCGCCTCCCGAACGTCGTGGTCACCCGTACGCTCTCCAAGGGGCACGCGCTGGCGGGCCTGCGCGCGGGCTATGCGCTCTGTCCGGCCGGCGTGGCCGAGGTCCTGCACCGGGTGCGCGACAGCTACAACGTGGACCGCCTCGCGCAGGTCGCGGCGGCCGCCGCGCTTGACGACACCGAGTGGCTCCGCGTCACCTCCGGGCAGGTGCGCGCCACCCGCGATCGCCTGGCGCGTGAATTGACCGGCCTCGGCTGGTCCGTCCTTCCTTCGTCCGGCAACTTCCTGCTTGCCACGCCGAATTCCCCGCGCCGGCCCGCGGCCCCGGCGGCCGCCGAGCATGCCTTCGACTTCCTCCGCGCCCGCAAGATCCTCGTGCGCCGTTTCCCGCACCACCCGTTGACGGAAAAGTCGCTCCGCATCAGCGTGGGCACCGAGGCGGAAACCGAGGTCTTCCTCGCCGCGGCGAAGGCATGGACGGAAGGGTGAGGTTGACATTCCGCCTCCCCGCGGGGATTTCTGGGGTATGACCGCCGGAGCCCGCCAGGCCACCATCCGCCGTGACACGGCCGAGACCAGGATCGCCCTTACGGTGAACCTGGACGGGACCGGCGCCGCCCAGATCGAGACGGGGGTGCCGTTCTTCGACCACATGCTGACGCTGCTGGCCCGCCACGCGCTCATCGACCTCACCCTCAAGGCCGACGGGGATACCGCCGTCGACTACCACCACACCGTCGAGGACGTCGGCATCGTGCTCGGCTCGGCCATCAAGGAGGCCTTGGGCGACAAGGCCGGCATCCGCCGCTACGGCTTCTTCCTGCTCCCTATGGACGAGACGCTCGCCCGTTGCGCCGTCGACCTGAGCAACCGCGCCATGCTCGTCTACCAGGTCGACGTCGCCAACTATATGGTGCGCGACTTCAACATCTGCCTGGTCCGCGAGTTCTTCCAGGGGCTCGCCAATTCGCTGGCCGCAAACGTCCACCTCAGGCTCGAGTACGGCGAGGAGCCGCACCACGTCGCCGAGGCGCTGTTCAAGGCCTTCGCCCGCTCCCTGCGCGTCGCCCTCGAGGTCGACCCGCGCCAGGGTGGCCGCGTCCCGAGCACCAAGGGCACGCTCGCCTGACCGTGGAAGCCGCCGGTCAGTCGCGCCGTCCGCGGGTCGCCGTCATCGACTACGGCATGGGCAACCTCCGCAGCGTGAGCCGCGCGATGGTCGCCGCCGGCGCCGACGCCTTCCTCGCCGCGACGCCGCAGGCGGCCGAAGGCGCCGAGGCGGTGGTCTTCCCCGGGCAGGGCGCGATGGCCGATTGCATGGGCTGCATCCGCCGGAACGACTTCGAGTCGTTCATCAAGGCCTGGATCGCCGCCGATCGCCCCTTCCTTGGCGTCTGCATGGGGCTCCAGGTGCTCTTCGAGCGTTCCGAGGAGGCTGATGTGCCGGGCTTGGGCGTCTTTCCCGGGGTGGTGACCCGTTTCCCGTCCCGGCCGGGCCTGCGGATCCCGCACATGGGTTGGAACGAGGCGATTTTCAAGGAGGCCAGCCCCTTGACGGCGGGCCTGAACGTCGCGGGCGAGCCTTTCTATTTCGTGCACAGCTACCGGGTCGTCGCCACCGATCCGTCGCTGGTCTGGTGCGAGACCGACTACGCCGGGCGGTTCGTGAGCGGGGTCCGGCGGGGGCGGGTGCTCGCCACCCAGTTCCACCCCGAGAAAAGTCAGGTCAAAGGCTTGCAACTCTACCGCAATTTCCTGACCTTGACGGACCGCTGAAGCGCCTCGACGGCCCGGCGGACCAAACCCCCGCCATGACCGCCAAGACCGCCACCCTGAAACTGGACGACAAGGAAATCGTCCTCCCGATCGTCGTCGGCTCCGAGCAGGAGCGCGGCGTCGACGTCCGCAAGCTGCGCGACGAGACGGGCTACATCACCTTCGACGACGGTTACGCCAACACCGGGGCCTGCGAGTCCAAGGTCACCTTCATCGACGGCGAACAGGGCATCCTCCGCTACCGCGGCTACGCCATCGAGGACCTGGCCGAGAAGTCCAACTTCATCGAGACCGCCTACCTGCTCATCTACGGCGAGCTGCCCACCACCGCCCAGCTGACCGCCTTCAAGGCCCGCATCCTTGATAATTCGCAGGTGCACGAGGGTCTGCGCATCGCCCTGAGCGGCTTCCCCGGCAACGCCCACCCGATGGCCGTGCTCTCCGCGACGCTCAACACGCTCGGTTGCTACTACCCGGAGCTCGGCACCAACGAGCGCGCGCATGACCTCGCGAAGTTCGACGAGACCGCCGCCGTCCTGATCTCCAAGGTCCGCACGCTCGCCGCCCTGGCCCACCGTTCCAAGGAGGGCGAGCCGCCCGTCTACCCGAAGCCGGGCCTCGATTACTGCTCCAACTTCCTGCACCTGCTCTTCTCGCAGCCCAACGCGGACTACGCCGTGCACCCCGAGGTCGCCCGCGCGCTCGACCTGATCCTGCTGCTGCACGCCGACCACGAGCAGAACTGCTCGACCTCCACGGTCCGCATGGTCGCCTCCGGCGGCGCCAACCTCTTCCCCTCCGTCTCCGCGGGCGTCTGCGCCCTCTGGGGCCCGCTCCACGGCGGCGCCAACCAGGCCGTCATCGAGATGCTCCAGGAAATCCACGCCTCGGGCGACGACGGCTCCCGCTTCATCGCCGACGCCAAGGACAAGACCAAGAGCGTCCGCCTGATGGGCTTCGGCCACCGCGTCTACAAGAATTACGACCCGCGCGCCAAGATCATCAAGGCCCAGTGCGACAAGGTGCTCAAGGTGCTCGGGATCAACGATCCGCTGCTGGCCATCGCGATGCGCCTCGAGGAGGCCGCGTTGAACGACCCCTACTTCAAGCAGCGCAACCTCTACCCGAACGTCGACTTCTACTCGGGCATCATCCTCAAGGCCATCGGCATCCCGACGGAGATGTTCACCGTCATCTTCGCCATCGGCCGCATGCCGGGCTGGATCTCCCATTGGAAGGAGATCGCCGAGACGCCGAAGCAGAAGATCCATCGCCCCCGCCAGATCTACGTCGGCTCCACCGAGCGCAAATACGTCGGCATCGCGCAACGGGGCTGAGGTCGGTCGTCCGTCGCGCCGGCGACCACGCGCAAAGGGGGAGGGTCGGACGTTTCCGTCCGACCCTCCGTCTTTTGAGCCATGCACTGTAAGCCGGATTCTGTCCGGGGCGGCTCTCGCCGACCCCCTGCGCATCCATTTCTCTGACCTTGCGGACCCGCCTTGCGGCGGTGCGACAACCCGGGACCTTGGTGGGCGGCCTCGGACGGTCCCTGTTCGTCTTGCATCGGATTGGGTTTACCCTGCCTCCTCGGTCACCCTCGGAGCGGTGGGCTCTTACCCCACCTTTTCACCCTTACCTCCGTCCTTGCGGGGGAGGCGGTTTGTTCTCTGTGGCACTGTCCGTCACGACTTGCGTCGTGCCCCGACTTGCGGCGGGAATCCTGCCCGGTGATGTCCGGACTTTCCTCACGGATGACTCCGTGCGGATGCGCGTGTATGACTGTCCGGACAATTTGGGGAGAAAGCGAGGGGAGGGCAAGGATAGGTGGTGGGGGGCGGAT
>Ga0214919_10006748_pt1 | contig 15677 bp, 21 predicted proteins | sample LL1503_MetaG_FD_177994 | JGI IMG/M metagenome (GOLD analysis project Ga0214919, IMG submission 177994) | Freshwater microbial communities from Lake Lanier, Atlanta, Georgia, United States - LL-1503 | ecosystem: Environmental > Aquatic > Freshwater > Lake | place: USA: Georgia | collected... | reverse complement strand
CATTTTCTAATGGACAAATAGCAAGTAAAATATGGTTATGTCAAGAATTAGAAAAATTAAAATGGTCTTCTAATCTTACGTGGATATATGGTGGTTGGTATGGAATGACTGCATTCTTACTACTAAGCCGAGAAAATTTTCTAGTAAAAAGAATAGAAAGTTACGATAGTGATCCAGAATGTGAACCTATTGCTGACCTAATTCATAATAATTGGGTACATTTCCATCCTTTTAAATTTAAAGCATATACGAAAAATTGTAATGCGCTAATTCCAAATCAACCCGACTTAATAATCAATACCGCAACAGAACATTTTGATAGTATGGACTGGTGGAATAATATTCCATTCGGGAAACGTGTCATACTGCAAGGCAATAACATGGTTCATGAGGGAGAAGAAGTCACTATTTCTACCTCGCTAGATGATTTTAAACAAAGGTTCCCGTTAACGGTATATGAGTACACCGGGGAAATTGATTTCAACTATCCCACATGGGGCTTCACACGGTATATGGTAATAGGAATCAAATAGAATATGTATTCTTTTTATGAAATTACATTAGGCACCCCGGACATTAAAAAACTAACTTATAAGGTGTACACACACAACCCTGCACAAACCTGGGCTAAATTAATAAACAATTGCGATGTAACTCACCTACGAAAAAGTTTAAATCCAATTCGTGCTATTAATAATATAGAAGAGAAAATTAATGAATTAATACAGTTAATTGAAAAAATGAATATGTGGATGCCAACTAAAATAATTACGTTTAGTAATGATGATACAATCGCAAACAATTTAAACCGTTTACATATTCATTTTCCAGAACTTAAAAAATCAGAAACAGACACTAATAGGTTAGCCCAACTATCAGAATATAATGATTTGATACATGAATTAGAAACATTAAATATCGCAAAAAAATTTAATAAAAATTTCAGTTATATTTTGATATGCCCGGATATTCATAATGAATTGAATGAGTTAATATCCATTGAAGATTTTAAATATTTTACTCCAAACAGAAATATTGGAGATTTACTATTGCATTATTGTCATGTAGGAAGGCATCCACTTGAATTATATTTAAATAATGATGTCAATTGTCCTGATGATCAAATTTTACCACAGTATAAAGTATCACCATTTCATACCTTGCGATTTTCTAAATTTACAATAGACCAGACGAAATTTACTAATTTTTATTATACTAGTAAACTCAAGTGGCCATATGAAATAACTGATCCCAGACTGGCTATAGGATATATTCCAATTGGAACATTAATAAAAATAAACGATGTTGAAGTTGAAAATAACGGAATGTGTCAAGAATTGGTTATGCCGGATACAAAAATAATAAGTTGGAAAATATATTAATATGATAAAGGTACTTACATCGTATAATATTGAACCATTACTTATTTCATATAACAAACTTGAAAAAGATATAGTATGGACAGATTATATTGGTAAGAAACAAACCGGATTACAATTTAAAGAGAACGAAGATCCATGGGCTAGTGCTGTGGGGAAAAGTCGTGGCAACGAATTTAAATATACTAATTTGAATCCATATTTTAAAGATACTATTTTTGAAGAGGTGATCAATCAATATAAATTAAAAAGAACAAGACTTATGTGGACTAGTCCCATGACATGTTACAGTATGCACAAAGACACCACTCCTAGAATTCATATACCCATGATTACTAATCCAGAATGTTATTTTGTCTTTAAGACTGGCATTATTCAACATATGCCTGCAGGCTCAGTATATTGGACTAACACTGTTAACCTACATACATTTATGAATTGCTCTACTGAATCTAGATTACACTTAATTGGTGTAGTGAGTATATAATGGATAACATGAATTATAGTATAACATTACCAGTCAGTAATAAGACAATCAGTTGGAAAAATTATGAGGGTCTTTCAAGAGTTTATAAATTACAGACAGGTCCTCAACATTGGGCAGGAATTAATACTTCAGAATTATTTTTTGCTAGAGTAAAAGCACAAGTTGAGTGGAACTGGGCTCGGGTATCTAAATATATTGATATAAACAATCTAAAAAAAGTTATTGATGTGGGTAGTGGACTTGGATTATTTGATTTAACATTACATCATTTAAACAATGACACCGAATTTTATCTAGTAGATAAATCTATAATTAATATACCGGTTAACATAAAATATTATTCTTACGAAGATTATCCGTTTTATCATTCTTGGAATGTAGTAACTGACTGTTTAACATCGTCAAACATTGATAAAACTAAATTTACTTTTTTGTCTCCGGAGGATGTTTGGCCAAACAATGTAGACCTTGTAATTTCCATGCACTCCTGGTGTTGGCATTATCCAAAAGAATATTATTGGGGTAGGTTGCTTAATAGTCTCAAAATAGGAGGAACCTTAGTATTAGATGTTCTTAATATAAAAGATAAAAATATTGTAGAAGAAATCAGCGACCAATTAGGAGCAACTCCAACCTATGATTTAAGATATGCTCCTGCCAACCACCCGTTTGCTAACGAATTTACTCTTATCAACAAAAGTCATGGGGGTTGCTACTCTTGGGTAAGAGTTAGATGAATAATAAATGTACAGTACCGTTTGTGTACTATTTCAATTCTATGTTTACAGACAAACTCTAAGTTTAAATTTAAATTAGTTGCATGTTGTTGGGAACAGTATAACAGACGGATATATGCTGAGTAGTACAGGACTAGTAAACCCACTTGACTATAATATTAGGATAAAAACACAATAAATATATTATGAAGATTCACACTATACATGATTTAACTAACATCGATGTTATTAATATTTTAAAAAAAGAATTTAATAAAATTACAGATACTAATATAATTTCAAATTATCATCCAGATTACAGTGATTTTTCAGGAAATTTATTTTATATATTAGCCCATGGGAGGTATATCCGTGGCAAATATTTTATAATTGTAGATGATACTGATACTTTTATAGCCTCAGCCGGTTGGAATGAATTAAATGTGGATGTTGCATTGGTATTAACTAGAATGTATGTTTCTCCAAAATTTAGAACTAGGTATATTATAGGGAAAACGGTATTGCCAACAATGTTAACCGAATCGATAGAGTATAACAAAGTATGGATGACCGTTAATCAATATAATAAATCAATATATAATTGGCTTGTTAGGAATGAAATACAAAACAAGATCGGTAACTGGCCAGATATTTATAAAAATTTTAAACCGATTGGTCAACAAGTAATAAATAATACATTACAATACGTATTAGAATACAAAAGAGGTAAAGAATGTCCGGATTTATAGAATTAGATAATACTTTTATATGCCCTGAAGGTTTTAATATTGGAGTATTACAGAGTATTCCAATACATAAACATTTTTATAGTCAGCCAATGGACCCTGATCCTAAAACGTTATATTGGACAGACTATTGTACCCGTGAAGGGGTATACTATGGTATATCTTTTGTTAGAAAATTATATATTGATTATCAAAGTGTAGCTGAGTATGTAGTAACATATTTGAAAACATTATTTCCTGAAATTCCTTTTGATTTTCGGAGAGTTAGTTTATTAAAAACAAAAGGAAATGTGATCCCTCACTACGATGAATCAAATAGAAAATGTTGTGTCAATATAGGTATACATAATTCATCAATTTCTGTAACTAAAACCTCTGCTGTAAAAGAGTGGAATGTTACCTTATTTGAAGAAATGGCAGTCAGCAATATATGTAAAAATGGACATGCATATTTAATAGATACCTCTTGTATGCATTCAGTTGAGTCAACCGATGCTACTATTGAAAGGTTTTTATTTAGTTATGCGTTTGGTAGAAGTTTTGAAGAAATTATAAAATATTGTACAATAAATAAACAACATTATGGAGTTAACAATGGAAATTAGCAGTAGACAAGACAAATTAAATGTGTTATCACTATTTATTAATAAACTTAATCATACCCCCAAACATAGCGAGGACTCTACCCCTATTATAATAACTGAAGATACTATATTACAAAGCATTGGTATGGATAGTTTAGATATTATTGAATTGCAAATAATGTATGAAGAATATTCAAATAATGTGGTAAATGAGCCAACTAGTGCTATTATTACCATTAGAGATTTAATCAATTTACTAGAATGAATTATACTAAAGATAACCATTTGTATTATACTATAGGATCACGAAAATTTGGTCATAGAGATACACCTTATGAAAAATATAAAGTGTATGCCGGGAAAGCAGACATGGATGTATATCGCACTAGCAGCTGGTGTAAAGAACTTTATAAAACCGCAGATATGGTGTTGAAAGAAGCAGGACGTGAGTTGATACTTTTTTTAAGTGGCGGAACAGATAGTGAAATTGTATTACGAAATTTTTTAAATATTGGATTTAAACCCAGATGTGTTATTATAAAATTCAAAGATGATTATAATAATAATGATGTTACTGAAGCAATTGAACTTACTAATTTACTAGATGTTAAGTTAGAAATTATTGAATTTGATATAAAAAATTTTTATAACTCAGGTGAGGCAGCAGAATTTGCATCAGAAATTGATTGTACACAAATAACCTATTTAATGGTGTATTACCATGTTAAAAAATTAGGATTTCCTGCGGTCATGGGAGGAGAACAGTTTTTAAAAAGACAAATATTTTTAAATAATGACTCAGCTTGGTTTCATTGTTTTAGAGAAAATGAAGATGCTAGTGCAATTAGGTTCAGCGAAAAATATAATATATTATTAGTTAATGAATGGTTTAGTTATACTCCCGAAATGATGCTATATTATTTAACTAATAATGACATTCAAACATTAGTAAATACCAAATTTAATTATAAATTAACCTCTGTCAGTAGTAAAAACGCAATATTAAAAAAATTATATCCGGAAATTAAAGTTAGGATAAAAACACACGGATTTGAACGATTATTAGGATTTAATCAAGAGGCATATAATACACTACGCGGATGTTGTGTTCCGCGGTTAGAATCAGCATTAGATGGAATATATGTACAAGATTTAATTAAGCACTTAAAGGGTGAGCCAATATGAACGTTGTTAAATTAACGAGTGAACATATTATTGGGGTACGTTATTTATTTGAAGTATCCACTACATACATGGGTGATACTACTATTCTTAAGCAAGAACAGTTTAATTACCCTCCAAATAAATTATACACAATTTTCTGCGATACATATTTGTCTGACCTTAATAATTTTTGTGCATTCGGAGCAGTAGATAATGAAGGAATCGTACATGCATTAATGTCATTTTACATAAGTGATGATGAACCCTCTTGGTTTTTTACTATCGGAAGAAGTTTAGGCAATAATTTTTTATTAAAAGATATATTAGATGAGGTTATGAAATATAATGAAAATATGGGAAGATTAAAGTTTTATACCTGCATGAATATAGAGCAGGCACATTTAATGCGTAGGCTGGGTTTTAGTAAAGAAGCAGCAAAACGCTATGATTACTTTGATGAATATATAGTTAATGAAAATCATAAACCATTTTATTTATTACACTGGGAAATACTGTTTAAGAGATCGCTTATTCCGGTAAAAACTGTAGTAAGATGTACATTTTTAAAACGAGAATATAGAACGGTACTTCCTATTGGCGGTAATATATGAATTTACAATTAATCAGCAAATCATTTTGGTTTCAATTTATACCTGCTATAGTGTTAGGCACCATAGCAATTATGTGTTATATCACTGGATTAATTCCGTTATACTACCTGTGGTTTACATTTATCGTATGGGCATTAGTATGCGGTTTGGGGGTTGCTGTAGGGTATCATAGAGTGTTTAGTCATAAGACACACAAACTTCCTACATGGAAAGAAAATATTTTATTATTTTTAGGCACTTTATCTGGCCAAGGAGCAAGTGTATTTTGGGTAGCATTGCACCGCGGATACCATCACATACACGCTGATACAAAAAAAGATATTCATAGCCCAGTGGCATATGATAAGTTAACTGCATTTATAGGATGGCAATATAATATTACAGAATCTACCAATTCAGTCAATTTTAAATATGCAGCAGACCTATTGAGAAAATCAAACCATATGTGGGTTCATAAGAATCATTTAAAAATATTGTGGGGAACACCTTTATTGATAGCAATATTCAATTGGCAATTTGCATTGGGGGTGGTTTGTTTAACAACTATGATTGGGGTTATACAAGACAATCTTGTTAATGTGTTTGGACATTACAAAGGAATATTTGGATATAGAAATTTTGAAACAAAAGACAACAGCCACAACAATTTAATATTTGGATACCTGGCTTGGGGTCAGGGCTGGCACAACAATCATCACCATGATCCTAAAAGTTTTGATTTTGGTAAAGGTATAAGCGGTAAATGGTGGGAATGGGATCCTGCTAGAATTTTTATTCCGTTTTTAAAATAGTATATATTACATGACAGAATTTATATATCAACTAAATTTACCTCCAATTGCAAATATGTTATTAGATGGTATTAATGAGAATCTGCTTGCACCGTTGGCTAGGGAAGCAGATAAGGGATCCTCTGTTATCTATAAATCTATGCTTGCTACTTCTATCATTAAACCCGAGTATCTCAATATAAACGGATTTGAATTTATTTGGGCATTTTTATTTTATAAATCAAACGGAAAGTTTGGTGGAATACACAGAGATGTAACTGATCTTAGTATAACAAACTGGGGTATTAATTGGATACACTCGGGATCAGGAATTATAGAGTATTGGAATAAAGAAGACCTTGCCAACGAGGAGGGAATAACACTGATAGATGCACAGGGTTATCTTATAATATGTTATAACTCATGGGTGCCTGCAAGAAAAAAATATATAACAACGTCACCCAATGCATATCTTCTTAACGTAACTGAAATACATCGTCTTAGTGGCTGGGGAGGTAGGTGGGCAATATCATTGAGAACAAATTGTAATATACCATGGGACGATATTGTGGAAAGATTTAAGAATTTAATTATATGAAACACTAACTTAGTTAAAATGAATGATTTTGTAAGTTTTATTAGAGGTAAATGTCGGGAATGGGATCCTTGTAATATATTCATCCCATTACCTTAAGGATACTGCTTTATGAACAAAATGGTAAAAATTATATCTACCGTGCCCAATAGGTTGTTGACAGACGTACAAGCAGAGATAACGGCACTAAATTGGTCAATGTATAAAACTATGGACACAACCCGGAGAATTCAAAAGGTGTTCGCTACTAGTACTGCGATCATATTAAGGTATCTTCCGTCAGAGTCGGATATATGCAAAGATATGTCGATTCGTTGGCAATTTAGTGCGACTAATATGTTAATTGATTGGATTTACAACACAGTGAATGGGATTGGGCTGGGTAAAGTGATGATAGTAAATTTGGAGCCATATGGTATTGTGGGTGATCATGTTGATGACGGTCCATATTTTGATCAACATGCTAGATTTCATGTGCCAATCAAAACAACCACGGGCATGACCTTTAAGGGGGAACACATGCCGATTGGGCATTTATGCTGTCTAAACAATAGTGGCGTCCACGGCGGAATAAATAATAGTGAAATTGAAAGAATACATTTAATTGTTGATGTTCAACCACAAGACTCCGATAGAAAACAATATTTTAGATAATGGCAACTATAATGAATTTAACTGTTAACCATTGCCCAGTTACTATTAATAAATTGGCATCAGGTCCGAGTTGTTACTTTCTATCAGTGTGTGTAAAATCTTAATGAAAACTTGGCCAGTTACTAAAGGATATGTTGTACGTCCAAATTATACAAAACTATTGCACACCATTTCGGAGTTTGCCAATAGTTATGCAGAGTTGTTAGGCAATGGGTCCTTTTTTGGGGTTCACGCCGATCATAAAGTGTATATGGAATCCGGACCACTCCGAGAATGTAAAACCGCGCATATATTAAAAAATGGGCTAATATCTAACTTTCCGAACACAACCCTATTATTAAACATGCTAACCCAATTGGTTGATATTTCTCACACTCGGCGATTATCTAGGGCATATATAACTATTCTTGAACCAGGAAAACAAATTTATCCACACTGTGATACTGACGGAGAGTACTGGAGTACAATTGATCGTTATCAATTTTATTTCACTGGTGATAGCGATATGGTGCAGATAATTAACAATACTGTGTTTCCAATTGCACCCGGATATCTATATCATTTTGATCATACCCAAATACACGAATATCATAATAATAGTAAGCAAGATTTAATGTTAATGGTTTTTGATTTACAGGATAAAAATGCCAACATATGATGCTATTCTTTTTGGAAGAACTGCCAAAAATTTCGCCCCTCGGTTTTATTTACCGCCCGGAATCCATCGTATTGCAACTGAAATACGAAAGATCGGATTAACCTGCCAGGTAATTAATTATATGGATTGGTTTACTATAGAAGAATTGTATAAATTATTACCTAAATATATTGGAATCAACACAAAAGTTATTGGGTTTAGTACTACATTCTGGCGTCAGGATCCGGACCGAGCCGAACCTATTCAAATTGCCAATCTTATAATAGAATATGCATTAGAGCGTTTTCCTAATATTAAAATAATTGCCGGCGGAAGTGAAGCTCATCGGGTAGCGGGCAATAATTTTAAAAAAATTGATGCTATTTTTTTAGATTTTCCCGAAGATATATTGAGCAAATATTTAATTGCAATTCGAGATCATACCGAAATACCAATTGCAACTGAACGGTGTGTCATATCAAACGCAAACATATACAAAACAGCAAACTCGGCATTTGATTTTAATTGTTCAAAAATACAATATGAGCCAAACGATTATGTATTGCCAAATTCAACGGTAACCCTTGAGGTTGGTCGCGGATGCATATTTAAGTGTAAATTTTGTAGTTTTAAATTAAACGGGAAAAAAAAATTAGATCATATTAAGTGTATTGATACATTGCGTGAGGAACTAGTAGACAACTACGCCAAACATAACATTCAATCATATATTATGTCGGACGATACTTTTAATGATTCTACTGATAAACTTGAAATCCTACACGCATTATTTACTTCTCTTCCCTTCAAAATTTATTTTGCAGCATATTTGCGATTGGATCTTATTAATGCACACCGAGAGCAAATTATGTTATTAAAAGAAATGGGGCTGGTTGGAGCATTTTTTGGGGTAGAGAGTTTTCATCCCAAGGCTGCAAGTAATATTGGAAAGGGATTGAATCCAGTTATTGCTAAACAATTACTTTATGATCTTAAACACCAATATTGGAAAAACGAGGTAAAGATAACCGTAGGACTAATTACTGGATTACCATACGATACAGTAGAGTCCTACGAAGAAACAAAGAAATGGATTGTTGATCCGTCGAACTTAGTAGATAAAATAGGAATAATCCCGTTATATTTAACCGCACCTAATGAGCGACCGGGGTCGGAATTAAGTGAATTCGATCTTAATGCAAAGAAATATGGGTTTTACTGGAGTGACAATTCCCCCAATTGGAAAAATATGTATGGACCGATCTTCACATTTGAGCAAGCAAAAAAAATTAGAGATGAACTTGAGGTAGTATGTCAACAGGTAAATAAAAGTGAAATGTCTGCCTCTACTATAGGGTCGTTTGGGGCAGTAATATCATGGAATTCACGACCGGATACTCTAGTAACATTACCCGAAGTACTTGCTATGACACCGAATGAATATTTAGCATGGCGATCTATAAAAGATCCAACTTATCTAATTCAAGACTATAAAAACAAATTGTTGTCCGAAAATTTTGCTAAATAAAGAACAATACTGCGATTTAGTTGAAAGTCAGCAAAGTTTGATGAAATATTGTAGAGTATAAAATATCATGCTAGGAAAATATGTTTTGTAAAACTGTATGGAACGGGCTCCACATATTACCCGACGGATATATTAGATTGTGTAGCATTGGTGCTAATAGTAAATTGGAATTAGACATGCAACGTTGCCGTGACAAAGATGGCAACGTGATGCACATTCTCACTCACAGTATTCAAGACATAATGAATAGTGATAAGCATCGAGAAGTTAGATTACTCAATGTTGCTAATCCGGATGCGTGGTCACCACATTGTTCTTGCTGCGAAAATCGAGAAATAATTACTAATTTTGATTACGCTCATGCAAATAAAAGTAGACGAATTTATTTGATGAAAATACAGGATGCAATTGATAAGTCGTCATACCATAATAAAATTGACAAGGATGGGAACATAGACTGGATGCCCACTAGTCTTGATATTCGGTTTGGTAACTTATGCAATCAAAAATGTATAATGTGTGGACCTCAATATAGTAATCAATGGTATGACGAATACACCGATTATTACAAAACTACAAAATTTGGCGAAGGTGGACCCGCCCATGGGGCTAGAGTTCAACTATTAAAAAAAGAGAACGGTAAATGGGCACAACCAAAAGAATTGCAATGGTATGAGGATCCTAAGTGGTGGCCCAAATTTGAAACCATGATGCCACATCTTAGACATATTTACATAACTGGTGGTGAACCAATGGTTACCCCTGCGCACGATGAAATGTTAGATAAGTTGATTGAATCCGGCCATGCAAAAAATATTTGGTTAGAATATGACACTAATTGTAGTACTATTAATGACAACATAATTGCACGTTGGTACAAATTTCAAAAAGTGGAAATTCGTGGAAGTATGGATGCGATTAAAGAACAATATGAATTAATACGATTTGGTGGAAAATGGGAAACTTTTAAAAAGAACGTGGCAATATTAAAAGGCCACGAGAACGCATCTAACAACAAAATTAGACTAACGGCGTTGTCTACCTGTTTTCAAATAGCAACTGCGTATAGTATAGTGGAAAGCGAAGAATGGTGCAAATCTATTGGGGTTCCGTTTCACCTGCGATTTTTAGAGGGACCGGCACATTTAAGTAGTGTATCATTACCATACAGTGCCAAGATCAAACTCATTGAATTTTATAAGAATCACCTACTTGATTGCAGTAAAGCAGACATTATTATTAAACATTTAACAAATCATTTAGCCGACGATTATCACAAACCTGCAGGACTTAAAGAGTTTGTTACTTTTATGGATTATCTAGATCGCAGTCGCGGAGTTAACTGGCGATCTATATTTCCTAAGGTAGATGAATTGTTGGCATCATGTTAAGCAACATCAATGATATATTGTGGGGCAATGCTGCCGCAATAATTGATTATAAAAAATCTTCACTTAAACTGCCTGCGGCTCCAATCAAACTTGTTGGCCAAGTGGATGTTTCAGCATTAAGTAACTTATGTGAAACACAACCACTATTAACTTTGTTCCCGGGAAAATCTATTGGGTTCAATCTTATGTCGGAGTTCATAACATACAATGATGTAGGTCCAAACCCGACTAGAACAACTGAAATATCTAAAATTGTAGATGCTCTAATATGCCCAATTGCTAACCAGGTAAAAATAATAGTTTCTGCATTACTCGGAACACCCACGCAGATTCTGCGTGGGGTGATTGATACGATTGACAATAATTCTTGCATCATTCCACATTCAGATGGGTTTGTATTTCACGGTATCTCATTGAGGATTCACATTCCACTTACTACTACTCCTAAATCTTTTGGGGTAAATTTTGATCCATTTACTTGTAAACCATATAGCTGGAGGATGCAAACTATTGGCGGAGTATACCTGTTAAACAATTTTGAGCCACATAGTGCAATGATGATTGATCATGGTGTTAGATCACATTTAATATTTGATGTATCTGTTAGCAAATTAATGACGGGGGTTACCGATTATACCACCTCGAAACAATATTTATTTAGTAGGGGAAATGTGATTGATGACTGGTTTTGTCCTAATACTATTACTCATTGCATATCTAATTATGCAATGCGAAACAAATTGAATTCCGTTCACGCCGGAATTGCAGCAAAAAATTCGTTGCTAGAACAGGCATCAGAAAACTCAATTGGTGAGTTTAAAACTTGGTTGACCAGACTCATAGAAGTTGAGTTTACTAACCGAAACGTCTTAGTAATTTGAAATTATTGCCTTTTTTAGTACAACATCATACGGTTTAACATTTCCGGCTACCCATTGGTCCAGTTTATGTTCAGGTGTTGTCCCGGTCGGAACTTGACAATAGGTATATATAGTATATTTTTTCCATACACTAGAAGACACCTGTGTTCTTTGTTGCGTATTCGCCCACTTAGCCGGAACTGACCATCGTATGACGTGGCTACCTTTGGATTCAGCATAATTTATTGACTCGGCCCATAACTCATCCATCCCGTTTTTAGAATAATTCCATGGTTTTTTAATTTTTGTATTCACTGCTAGGTATGCCATCAACCAGTCTTCTTTGCATTTTTTACTGAATGATTGCACCATGAATGCAGAAATCATATTATTTCTGAATGCGCCCCAGATATATGTTTCATTGTCCGGCTCCGGCCTTAATATCACTGATGATATTTTTTCATACGTTTTTAATGCTTGCTCTATTGTAATGTGATGAACGCCCATTTTCTTACGAGTAAGAATAATTTCCTGAATATCCGGTAACGAGTTCTGGTCTAGTATGGCAATTTTATAGGTATCATGCATTTTGAGTTGTGCGAGTAACTGTTATATCATTTGCCTCCCCGTACGCATCCCTATCTGCAAAAAAGGTTGGTAGCACTGCGGCCAACTCATTTAAAAAATTGCTCAATTGTTCTTCATTGATGTACGTTGCTACAGTTGAACATGTAAGCCTATCTTCTGAAAAAATTTTATCATACATCGGGGCATACTCACTAGTTACCATAAGATCACTAAACGTCAGTGCGGCGACGGGAGCCTGATCTAAATAAAATGGAGTTAAGGGTGAAAGACGGGTGTACGTGGTGGTGACTATTAGCATTTAACTACTCCTTAAAAAATTTGCTGTTTTTACGTTGGTAGCAAGACCAAGTTTTTCTAATATGTAAATGACGACATATCCTATGTCTAATTCAGCTGCGGTTAATCCAAATCTAGAACTGCCAGGAAATTTGTGGTGATTGTTATGCCAACCCTCGCCGAATATTGCTAATCCACATATAATATTGTTTTGGCTATGATCCTGAACCTCTTCGTAATTGCGGTAACTAATCCATTTACTCTTAGTATGTCCATACCAGTTTAGCAAATTACTAGCTGCCACGGACATTACAATAGGAATTACAAATGCATATATAAAAAGTGAATAGTGGATTAACAGTAGAGTTAACCCAATTGCAATTAGAATACCAAAATAATATCTGTGCCAGAATCTAAAGTACGGCACCTCTGCGATATCTTTAATTCCTTGCGTACTCACTTTTGGATATGCACCAAACAAGGTCTTCCAAACTGTTCCGGGCGGATGAGGGTCTAACGGCTTATCTGAAAATCGATGATGCTGTCGGTGAGTCATCACCCACATTATTGGGCTTCCGGTACCGGCCAGACAAGCAAACGTTACGAATATGTGCTGAAGCACTGGATGCAATTTAAGTGTTTTATGAGTTAGAGACCTATGATACGTTATGCTTACACCCAAACAAATATATAAAAAATACAATACAATTGAAAGTGCAATACCAGACCACATGAATGTAACGGTCCAGGGCGCCAGTCCAAACAATATAAAAATGACAATGTTGAACATGAGTAACGTTTTAGGATTGTTCCCCTTTACCGCATTTTTTATTAATCGTTCCATCACATCCCTTATATAAAATGAGCATCTAACTGTGTTTCTTTCAGGAAAGTAGCAGAAAATTTACCATCTATCCTGATAGAAAATGTAGTAGTATCTACTATATCTGACCCATGCCAAGTACCATTGTCAAATGTATTTATCACCCCATTACAATAATGTTTCTCAAAATTCTCGTCTAATACAAATATTTTTTTAGTTTTATTTGGAGTTATGAGAATAAATTGGTCTTTCCTGCTCTTTAAATCCCCGTAGTCACAGTGAATTTCTGTACAGGTCCGTCGCTCAGTAATGAAAAACATAATGCGACCTATTTCACTGAACGTATTGCTATTTGCTATCCACTTTCGTAACTCTGGAAATAACAAATACGCAGCGGTATCATCATTCATTGCTGCAATGTGTTTTGCCGCAAACATATCTACATAGTTTTTATAGGTACGCAGCAGCAACTTAGTTCCCAGGCCAATCGTCGGATATGCAAATTTAATAAATTCGTATATTTCAGCACCAGTGAATCCTTCCGCTTTCAATTGTGAACATGCTGCCACTGCATCTTTATTGTGGTGTTGGCAGACAGTGACTTCTGGAATAGTCTGGTCATATAGAGCATATTTAGATCCAATTATAATTGGCTCCCAATATTGTTTGGCCTTCACAATTGATTTAATAATATGAGTGTGAATGCTGGCCAAACCATTTAGATCAAAGTGTGAGTCGAGGTTTATCGTCCACTGGTCATTAATTTTGTATGGTAAGGCTTTGTGTTTTGGCAAGTCCATCCTGATAGATGAGTTTGAGTGCATGTTCGTCTCCGTATTTTTTTGTGATTTGGTCAACATGGTGTACATAGTCGTCCATAATATGACGCGGGGTATTATTGGTGTCGTTGACCCATATATTTCGATGTTGTTTGATAAACTCATTTGGCATGATATCAAGGATAATATGTAATCTCTCAGTAATCCCGTAATTAAATGCCGCGTGTGGTAATATATTATCTAAATTATACAGACGGTTTGCCCGCATGTGATAATATTCAATATTGTAATCATCTTCCGGTAGGAAATGAAAATTCCTGCACCCGGGGTTAGTGACCAAGACGCAATGCACTCGATTGGAGAGAGAGTGATATAAGCGAGGGTCAGTGTGTGGAAGTATTTGAGCGCCTGGGGGCGAACTTAAAATTTGGCACCTAAAAATGGTATGCTCGTTAAAATGTGTGGAAATCAACCAATCATATAGCGGTTTCAAATCGTCCTGTAGTCTATCAATTGGTGGTATCAAGCTTCCAAAATAATTCTCCGGCGTAAAAAAATCTGTGGTTGCATCATACCTAAACACCGTGTTAAAAAATGCGTGTTCCTGTGTCTTTGACAACGGGTCATTCATATTTAATGTTTTTACCACACCAAAACAGTATTGTATAATGTCCGATGGAATTTTGCCCAGGTCTTGCATTAAGGTGGTTAATCGCATTTTATATTTATCTTTATAAAGACTGTACATTTTAAATGATTGCTAGACAACGTGGGCCTGACCGGAAAAAAAGGGCAAACATAAGATTGACTATAAATAAAAAAACTGCTATAATTTATACTTGAAATAAAAAAAGTACTGTTTTTTGCAGTATCTTATTATTAGGACTAAATAGAATACAATGATGAATAAAACTTGTTACATGCCGAAAAGACATAGTAAAATATGGCTATCAATAGTCATGGGATCCTTTGCGGCAGAGTATACAGTAACCCCAACAAGTATTCGTGGCACATCATTAGATAATCAACCAGGTGCTCCGGGAAAATGATAAAAAGTTAATAAGAACAACAACTTATCAAATCCCCGGA
>Ga0214919_10006746_pt1 | contig 15680 bp, 18 predicted proteins | sample LL1503_MetaG_FD_177994 | JGI IMG/M metagenome (GOLD analysis project Ga0214919, IMG submission 177994) | Freshwater microbial communities from Lake Lanier, Atlanta, Georgia, United States - LL-1503 | ecosystem: Environmental > Aquatic > Freshwater > Lake | place: USA: Georgia | collected... | reverse complement strand
TCGACAGCTTGAACGAATCGACCGACGGCGGGGTTTGGGCTGCCGGCAAGGCTGCGGACCCGGTCGCGCACAGCCGACCCTGGCTGTGGACCTGCAGCGCCAGGGTGTCGTCGACACTGTCGGCGCGCACCACAGTGGTCGCGCCGTGGTAGACCGGATGACCGAAGCGGCAGTCTGCGGTGCCGCGTGCCAGCCAGTCCCGGCCCCAGCGCGCCACCGGCTGGTGCGCCATGTAGCCGAAGACCGCTGTGCCGGGCACCAGCGCGCCGGCAAAGCCGAAGCGGCTCGCGACGGCATCGTCGTGGATCTTGTTCTCGGAGTCGGCAGAGACATTGAACGCTTCGACAGCGTAGGGTGCCAGGGTGGTGGTCATCAGCGGATCCCGGATAGAGAGTCAGTGTGAAGGCTTGACCTTGAGCGCCGCATCCAGCAGCGAACGCGGCGCGATCAACTCCTGCGCACTGGGCGGCATCTGCTTGATCGCCTCGGCCTCGACCGCGATGCGGGCCTGCTGCTCGATCTGGGCCAGCAAGCCGGACTTGGCCGTGAACGACAGCGGTGAATCGGCCGACAGCAGGGTCTGAAGCGTTGCAGGCGGCTGCGCCTTGAGCAGTTGCTCGGCAGCAGCGCGGTCGACCCCATTGGCTTTGACGATCGCCGCGTAGACGACCTCGGCGTCTGCGCCGCCCTTGGCCAGCGCGTCGCGCATCTCGATGTTGGCCTGGTTGAGCGCGGCGACATAGCGTGCGGCGACCTCGGGTTTGGCGGCCAGGAACTCCTTGGTCATGGTCCAGATCGAGCTTGACGCGAAGCCGACATCGACCGCTTTTTGCACCAGCTTGGCGCCCGAGGCTTCGAGCCGCGCGCCCCAGACATCCCAGACGTAATAGCCGTCGATCTGGCCGCGCTGGTAAGCAGGCACCGCGACGGGCGGCGCGAGAACGACCATGTTGACGTCCGAGGGCTTCAGCCCGGCCTTCTGCAGCGACCAGCGCAGCGCGTAGTCGGCCTGCGAGTTCTTGGCCACGCCGATGTTCTTGCCCTTCCAGGTCTTGGGGTCGGCCGTCATGCCCGAGGCCGGGTTGGCGTACAGACCGAGCTTGGTCGTGCTGGCGTCGGCGTACACCACCCGCAGGTTGATGCCGATCGAGTTGGCAACGATCATCGCTGACGGCGCCATCGTCGCGGTCTGGATCTCGCCGCTGCCCAGGAACGACAGCAAGGCCGCGCCATTGGCGCCCTCGACCATGTCGATTTTCAGGCCGAAGCGCTGCCACAAGTCCACATGCTGCGCGTAGGCAAAGTCCCAGGACGCACCCGGACCCCAGGCCAGTTTGACCACCTCCAAAGCGCCGCCAGTCTTGGGCGTAGGATCTGCGGCGAGGGCCTCGACGCTGAGCGTCAGGCAGCTTGCAGCGGCCAGGCCGGCAGCCAGGTTTCTGACCCATGACCGCAATCTCGTTGGCAATAGCATGTCGCTGTCTCCTTGCTGGTTGTAAAAGTTGTAAAGACTGTCAAAGCTGTGAAATCGTGAGCATCCGTCTGGGCTGGCGCTTGTCAGCCCGGTACCAGACGCTCGAGTTGGTCTATCAATTCGTGCTTGAGCTCCGTAAAGGCCGGGCTCAACACCAGGTCGCGGTAGGGCTCGTTTTTGCCGAACGGCACCTCGACATGGCGGATGATGCGCCCGGGCGAGGCCGACATCAGGAACACATGGTCCGAGATCAGCAGCGCTTCCTCGACATCGTGGGTGATGAACAGCACTGTTCGCAGGCTTTGCTCGGACTTGATCACCTGCTTGAGCAACTGCTGCATCGCCAGCCGGGTCTGCGCGTCGAGCGCCGCGAAAGGCTCGTCCATCAGCAGCACCTCGCTCTCGGCCATCAGCAGCCTGGCCAGTGCGGCGCGCGACTGCATGCCACCCGACATCTGGTGCGGGTGCAGGTCGCGGGCATCGCCCAGCCCGACGCGGGCCAGGTAATGCATCACCTCGGCCTCGATCTGGTCGGCGCGGTATGGGCGACCCAAGCCATGGCCGTGGCGGCAGGGGAAGGCAACATTGTCGAACACCGTCAGCCAGGGCAGCAGCGTGGGGCGCTGGAACATGAAACCGCGGTCCGGCCCGGGCTCGGTCACGTCCCGGCCGTTGACCATCACCCGGCCGCCGGTCGGATGGGTGAATCCGGCGACCATGTTGAGGATCGTCGTCTTGCCGCAGCCGGTGGGTCCTATCACGGTGGCCGTCTGTCCGGCCTTGACGCTCAGCGACACCTGGTCTAGCGCGAGCCGCATTGCCGTGCGGCTGCCGAAGGTCTTGGAGGCGCCGATCAGCTCGATTTGTGCGCCCATGATCTGTGCGCCCATGTCCTGCCCGCTCATCGCCCGACCCAGTGCAGCAGTCGGCGCTCAACTGCGAGGAACAACAAGTCGATGGTCACGCCGACCAACCCGATCAACGCGACACCGACATAGACCTTGTTGATCGCGTAGACCTGCGACGCGCTCTGGATCAGGTAGCCCAGCCCCACCTGTGCGGCGATCAGTTCGGACGCGACCACCACGGCCCAGCTCAAGGCCATCGCGGTGCGCAGGCTGACAAAAATCTCGGGCAGCGCCGATGGCAGCACGACGCGCAACAGCGTCGAGAAGGTCGACAGGTGGTAGTTGCGGGCCAGCCTCAGGTAGTCTGCGGGCACTGACCTGACGCCGCTGACCGACCCGAGCAGCACGTACAGGAATGCCGTCATGAAGATCACGAAGACCTTGGCGAATTCGCCGATGCCGAACCAGATCACGACGATCGGGATGAAAGCCAGCGCTGGGATGGGCCGCAAAAAGCCGAAGATCGGCAGCAGAAAACTGCCGGCGCGCTGGTGGTAGCCCAGCACAATGCCCAGCGGAACGCCGATGGCCGCAGCGATGGCAAAGCCGGTGACGGTTCGAAACAGGCTGGCGCGCACATGCTCGAACAATCCGTGGCCGCCATATCCGGCGCTGGCGAGCTCCATCGCCGCCACAGCGATGCCCGAAGGCGTCCCCAGGTATTCGGCTTTGACGCCGGGCACGATGCCCAGCGGTATCAGGTATTGCCAGATCAGCAGCGCCACGGCCACCACCGACAGCGGCGCAAGCGTTTGCAGACCAGTGGATTTCGCCGTGTTCAGCCAAGTACTGGCGCTCAAGATGACTCCGTTCCGGCGTCTCGCGGATTGATCAAACACGGGGTCTGGCGACCCTTTAATGAGATGAATGTACCATAGATAGATCCTTAGTTATGATGCCTGCGTCAGCCCAGCAAAGCCAGCACAATTGCAGCGCTTTATTGGGTGTCTTGTCGCCAGACGCGATGCCCCGAAACGCCGCAGCCTTGCGCACCTGACGACGGCAGCCCACCCCCAACAGCAGGAGTCGCCCATGCAGCCGCTGAACGCCGAAGAACTGGCCCGCTACCGCGAAGACGGCATCGTCGTGCCGAAGTCGGGCCTGAGCCGGTCAACAGTCGAGGCCTTGAGCACCAAGCTCGACAATTTCCTGGTCGAGCAAAAGATCACCGACGCCGACTACGTGCCCGACATCATCGAGCGCGACCCGAGCTGGCTTGATTTCGCCACCCGGCCCGAGATCCTCGACGCCGTGGCGCAGTTGATCGGCGAGGACATCATCGTCTGGGGCTCGGCGCTGTTCTGCAAAGCCGGCAAAGGCGGCAAGGCCACACCTTGGCACCAGGACGGGCACTACTGGCCGATCCGCCCGCTCGAGACCGTGACGGCCTGGATCGCGATCGACAATGTCAACGCCGAGAACAGCTGCCTGCGGGTCATCCCGGGCTCGCACCGCGACCGCGTCAGCTACAGCCACGATGTCGACCACAGCGACGCCATCATCCTGAACCAGGTCCTCAAGCCCGAGCATCTGCAGAGCGCGCCGCCGCGCGACATCGAGCTCGAGCCGGGTCGTTTCTCGATCCACGACGTCTACCTGATCCACGGCGCGAACCCGAACAACTCGGGCAAGCGGCGCGCCGGACTGGTGTTCCGCTACATGCCAGCGAGTTCGCACTTCGACCGCATGCTCGCGGCGCAGCAAGTGCGCGACATGGGCGTGCTCGACCTGAGCCGGCGCAAGCTGCACCTGGTGCGCGGCGTCGACCGCTCGGGCCGCAACGACATCCACCGCGCCGGCTGAGCGCTGTGGCGAACATCGCCTTCTTCGGTCTCGGGGCGATGGGCAGCCCGATCGCGACCAACTTGCTGCGGGCCGGCCACCAGCTGAGGGTCTACGACCTCGCGCCGCGCGCCTGCGCCCGATTGGCCGACGCGGGCGCGAGCGTTGGCGCCGACCCTGCCGACACGGTTCGAGGATGTGACATCGTCGTCACACTGCTGCCGACCTCGGTCGAGGTTCGCCAGACCCTGGTCGGCGGGAATGGCGTGAAGGGCGTGAAGGGCGTGAATGGCATAAATGGCGCGCTGGCCGCGGCATCGCCGGGCACTGTCTTCGTCGACATGAGCACCGGTGCGCTGGCTGATTTCATGCAGCTGCGAGACCGGGTCGCCGAGCAGGGCGCGGTGCTGGTCGATTGCCCGATTGCGCGCGGGCCCGACCATGCGGCGGCCAAGACCATCTTGCTGCTGATGGGTGGCGACGTGGCACTGGTCGACCGGCTGCGCAGCGTCTTCGCGCCGGTCTGCGAAGAGCTGATCCACTGCGGCCCCGCAGGCAATGCGCTCAAGACCAAGATCATCAACAACTACCTCGCCGCTGTCAGCGTGGTGGCCAATGCCGAGGCGCTGGCGCTGGCGCGCGCCGCCGGCTTGGACCGCGATTTCCTGCGCAGCTTGTGGAAGCGCACCGTCGCCGGTCGCGGCGCGCTCGAGACGGTCTATCCCGGCAAGGCCTTTGTCGGCGACTTCGAACCGGGTTTCTCGGCGCGCCTGGCCAGAAAAGACCTCAAGCTCGCGCAAGAGCTTGGCGAGCAGTACGGCCTGCCGCTGGCCACTGGCGCGGCGGCGCGCGAGATGTTCACGCTGCAGCAGGCGCAAGGCCGCATCGACGAAGACTGGACCGCGCTGCTCGACGTGCTTGAACGCCTTGGCAGCCCGGCCCACTGAGGCCGGCTGCTACCGGGCTGCTACCGGGCTGCAGGCGATCAGGTCGTGAGTGCCATCTCGAAGTGGATGTAGTCGCCGCGGTAAGTGATCTCGCCCAGGTAGATCACCGTGCCGTCGGGGGCGGTGCAGACACGCCGCACCTCGGCCACCGGAAAGTGCAGCGCAACGCCCAGATGCTCAGCGACTTCGACATCGGCCGTGCCGATGTGCAGGGTCTGTCGCGCGTTGGCGATCTTCACTGCGGGCAGCGACAACATCACCGGCACGACGGTTTCCTGGCGAAACCTGCGCGGCGCGAGCTTGAAGACCCGCTGGTCAAGGTAGATCGAGATCACGCAATAGGCTTGGCCCTCGCGTGAGTGCACGCGGCGCATGTAGTGGTACTTTGGCGCGGGCAGACCGTCTTTGGGCTGCAATTGCGGCGTCGCATCAGCCTCTTCGATCAGCGTGAGCTTGGGCTTGTCGTCGCGGTAAGCGTCGGCCAGGCCTTGCAGCGAGGTCTCCAAGCGCAGCCAGCGGTCGTGGCTGGGCAGACCGGTGACGAAGGTGCCGCGCCCGCGCTGCGGTGACAGCAGGCCGTCGCGCGCCAGCAACTCGACCGCCTGGCGCACCGTGACGCGCGCCACATCGAACTCACGCACCAAGTCTTCCAGCGAAGGCAGCTTCTCGCCCTGGGCCCACACGCCGCGCACGATGCGCTGGCGCATCAGCGCTGCGAGCTGCGCATAGCGCGGGATCGGACTGTCCTGGAAGATGGGGTGCATGGGGTCGCGCCGAGATCAGCAGGCCTAAGGTTGCATCGATGGTACTTGATCGACATTCCAGCCATCGCGCGAGGCGATGTGGGTCAGCACGCGAATGTCGGCCAGCGAGTTGTCGACCGGCAGCAAGCTCGCTGGCGCAGGTTTGGGCATCGGCTTTGGACCATGCCGTGCGGCGCCGCCGAGCCTGGCCCGGCGTATCCGATGTTTGCCCAAGCGATCGATCCGTTGGCCCGGGCTTGAATTTTCTGGCCCATCCGGTCCTCCATGCGCGGTACCGGGTCTCAAATCTGAACCCCCTCCCAGCCTGATCATGCGCGGTACCGGGTCTCAAATCTGAACCCCCTCCCAGCCTGATGACCGGCCTCAAGAGGTGTTCACCAGATCGCCCACCGGGTCTAGCCTGTCGCCGATCTCTGTATGCCCGGCGTCACGACGGACCCGGTGAGCGCCGCGCCGCGGAGGCTGCAGTTCACGCCTTGACCCACGCTACAGTCCTGCGATGTCGCCGAACGTGCCCCCGCCAGTCATCCCACCAGCCACCTCGCCAGAAGCCGTCGCGCCGAGCCTGGTGATCTTGTGGGGCAGTTCGGCCTTGGATGCGGCCAGCGCCGGCGAGCTTGCATTTCGCTACGCTGCAAGCGCTGCAGCGATGGATGTGGCGGTTGAGTTGCATGCGGTGAGCGCCGGCGCAGTTCAACACCTGGCCGAAGGCGCTGCCGAACAGGTCTTGCTGGAGCGGATCCGCCAGGCCGTCGAGGCGGGCGCCTGCGTCTATGTCTGCCCGGCAGCGCTGGCCCGGCAAGGCCTGGTGCTGCAAGACCTGATTGAGCAGGTCTCGGGCGTGCGCGGCGCGGCGTCTTTGCTCGCTGCCGGTTTGGCGCCTGGTGCGCGGTTTCTGAACTTCTGACGCTCACCGCGATCCGCTGTCACGGGCACGTGCCACAATCGCGATTCTTTTGAGCCTGCCACGCAGGGTCTCAGGTCGGCGGTTCCGTGAGATCCGCGCAGGCTTCAAGCGCCCCTGGCGCGCCTGGTTGACCTGAGTCGCTCACGCCATCACGCCGTCACGTCCCAATGCTCTATTGCCCTCGCTGAGCGCGCTGCTGCCGCAGCCTGCCGCGCATTGTTTCAACGTTCAATGGTCGCGGTGCCAGCGGCCAGTCTGTCATCCACATGCATCACGATCACGAATGGAATGCCGGCGACATGAGCTGCGGCGATCTGGTGCTGGCTTTGCGCCAGCGCATGCGCCAAGCACCCGGCCAGGTGCTCAAGCTGATCGCGCTGGACGCCGGTGCGCCGGCTGACCTGCCGGCCTGGTGCCGCATGACAGGCAACCCGCTGCTGGCGCAAGACCCTGAGACCCACGCTTACTGGATTCGCGCCAAGCCTTGATTTGCCCTTGCGCGCAGCTTGCGTCTGATGCTCGGCCAACAGCGGCCCTGCCAACAGCGCCGCTTGCGCTTTGATTCACCCCCACCATCCCCCACCATCCCCTACAGGAGCCCCGCATGCCCGGAAAATTCGTCATCAGCCTGACCCACGGCCTGGACAACACCGACAAAGCCACCGTGGCTTTCGTCGTCGCCAACGCCGCTGTCGCGTCTGACAAGGACACGGTTGTCTTTCTGTCGATCGAGGCCACCCGCTTGGCGCAGCATGGCGCGGCAGACGGTGTCCACGAAGAGGGCTTCGCGCCGCTGAAGGACTTGATGGAGAACTTCGCCACGGCCGGCGGCCGGATCTTCGTCTGCTCGCCATGCTTCAAGAAGCGCAAGCTCGACGAGGACAAGCTGGTCGCAGGCGCGCTGATCGTCGGCGGCGCCAAGCTGGTCGAGTTCATGAGCGAGGGCGTCTGCCCGAGCATCAGCTACTGACCATGCGACGACCCACCACCTGGGCCACCTGGGCAGGTCTGGCCGCTGCGGCCTACACCGCCATCAGCAAGCTCAGCGTCCACCAACCCGCCGATCTGGCGGATGACCAGGCTTGTCGCTTTGTCGCTGGCGATTTCGCCGCCGACGGCCACCTGCTGCACGCGCCGCTGGACGCTTGGTGGATCAGTTGTGTCCGCAAGCAGGCGTACTGGACCGCGCTGACGGTCGGCCTGGCGTTCGAGCTCGGGCGCCGCAAGGCCCGGGCAGCATGACCGTGCAGCCCAGCACCACACACCCGATGGCGGCGGACGTCGATTTCGACGGCGGCGACCTCGATTGCGGCAACGGCTTGCTGCTGCTGATCCGCAAGCACATTGACCCGATGCCGCGCGGTGGCCTGCTCGAGATCCGCTCGACCGAGACCTCGGTCGATGAGGACTTGCCGGCCTGGTGCCGGATGACCGGCAACGAGCTGGTGTCGTTCACCAAGCAGGGCAAGCAGCGCAGCTTTCTGGTCGCCAAAGGCCAACTCGCCGAGCGCCGCGTCGCAGCAGCGGGTGGCGCCGGCATGGTGCTGGTCGAGGTCAAGCCGCTCAGCCCCTGGCCTGCGGTAGCGCCTGCGCCGACGATCCGGCCGCTGTCGGTGATGGGCATCGGCAGCTGGCCGCGGCCGCGCTGGATGTTGCAGGCCGCGCATGAGCACATGGAGGGCCGGCTCGACGAGGCTTTGTTCCAGCGCACGGCCGACGACGCGGTGCGGCTGGCGGTGTCCGCGCAGTTGCAGGCCGGTGTCGATGTGCTGACCGATGGCGAGCAGCGCCGCGACAGCTACGCGAGCTTCGTCGCGTCGCGATTGGACAACTGCCAGCTGATCCCGTTGACGGACTTGCTGCCGCTGGTCGACGACCCGGAGGAGTTTGCCCGCGAGCTGCGTGCGCTCGACGTGCCGGCAGGCGATGTTCGCCATCCGGCGGTGTTCGGCCTGCTCGGACGCAGCCGCGGCATCGCCGTGCACGAAGCCGAATTCGTCAGATCGCTGAGCCCGCTGCCGGTCAAGGTCGCGCTGCCCGGGCCTTACCTGCTGACGCGAACGATGTGGATGGAGTGCATCTCGGACCGCGCCTACGCCAACCGCGAGGACCTGGCGCGCGACGTGGTGCGGGTCTTGCGAGAGGAGATCGCCTGCTTGCTCGCAGCCGGCACTGCGTTGATCCAGCTCGACGAGCCGGTGCTGTCGGAGGTGGTGTTCGCCGGGCCGGCGACCCAGCGCAGCTTCATGTGCGGGGCTTTGTCAGCGCGCAGCGACAGCCCGGCCGAGTTGGCTTTCGCGCGCGACCTGGTCAACGCGGTGACGGCCGGGTTTCCGCTCGACCGCCTGGCGCTGCACATGTGCCGGGGCAATTGGACTGCCGACGAGGGCAAGGCGCTGAGCGGCGACTACCGGCCTTTGATCGACACCTTGTCCGCGATGCAAGTCGGCACCTTGCTGCTCGAGTTGTGTACGCCGCGTGCCGGCGAGATGGAGATCCTCAAAGCGCTGCCCGGGCATTTGCGCATCGGCGTGGGCGCGTGCAACCAAAAGCATGCCCATGTCGAATCGGTGGCGTCCATCGTCGCCCATGCCGAGCAGGCGATCTCGCTGTTCGGCGCCGAGCGCTTGTTGCTGACGCCCGACTGCGGCTTCGCGACCTTTGCCGACAACCCGGTCAGCTCGGCCGCCACCGCCCAGGCCAAGCTCGCTGCGCTGGCCCAAGCGACGCAGATCCTGCGTGACAGGCACCGCTTGGGTTGAATGCCTGGGTCGCGCCGGCCGGCGCGTGCTCAGCAAACAGCGCGGCGCGGTTGGGTCAGAAGTTCAGAAACCGCGCACCAGGCGCCAAACCGGCATCTAGCAAGGACGCCATGCCACGCAGGCCATCACCACCAGACGATGTGCGTCATTTGTACTAACATTACGGCCATTGATCTCACGAGAGAGGTGCTGCCATGACTGCTGTTGCATCGTCGCCTTCCGCCCGGTCTGCCCGCCTCGGGCTGCGCGCCACGCCCGAACAGGAGGTGGTGCTGCGTCGTGCCGCTGAGGTGGCGCGCAAGTCGCTGACCGACTTCATCCTCGACAGCGCTTGCCTGGCTGCCGAACAGACCCTGCTCGATCAACGATTGTTCATGGTCTCGGGCAGCCAGTATCAGGCCCTGATGGATCTGCTGGATCGCCCTGAACAGTCCAACGACGGCTTGGCCGAGTTGTTTGCCCGCCAGGCGCCTTGGGACGGGAAGTGACCTTGCGCGCACCGGAGCCTCTGGCCGCGCAGCATCGGCTGGAAGGCTTTGACTGCGGCAAGCCCGCGCTGAGCGACTGGCTCTTGCGCCACGCTCGCCAGGCGCAGGGCAGTGTCTCGGCCAAGACCTTCGTTGTTGCCGAGGACGATGGCCGTGTGGCGGGCTACTTCAGCCTGACCGTGGGTCAGGTCGATACGCTGGAAGCACCGGAGCGCATCCGCAAGGGGATGGGGCAGTATCCGTTGCCGGTGGTGATCCTGGCGCGGTTGGCGGTGTCGACGCAGGATCAGGGTCGAGGCATAGGCTTTGGCATGCTGCAGGATGCGATCCGCCGCACGATGCTAATTGCAGAGCAGGCCGGCATTCGAGCCATGCTGACGCACCCCATCGATGAAGCAGCGGCGCGGTTCTATACCCGGTTCGGGTTCATCGCATCGCCGTTGCCTGAGCCGCAACTGCTGCTGCTGCTCAAAGATGCTCGTCGCTGGGTACGCTGAATTGAGCGGCAATTTACAGGGGCGAGTTGGGGCTTCACAGAGCGCTGCCAGAGCATTTGCGCCTCGGCGTGGGCGCTTGCAACCAGAAGCATGCTCAAGCCCGCTGCGCTGGCCCGAGCGACGCAGATCCTGCGTGATAGGCACCGCTTGGGTTGAGTGCCTGGGTCGCGCCGGCCGGCTGAGCGCTCGGTGCTGCTGTCGATCTCAGCGAATGTCGACGTCTATCCGCTGAAATGCTGATTTCGGCAATCTTGCGCCACCTGAAACAACTGTTTTCAGCGCAAGTTGTCGTGCGCTCGCCCGGTCTTTCGCTTCGATGTCGGCAATACTGAGTTTGTGCTCGGCCATCATGGTCTTGACATGGGCAATTGCGCCTGACCTACTCTGGCGTTGCAGGTCGGCAATGCGCCGCTGCAACTCTTCGGTTTGTGCCAACAGCGATGTCAACGAAGTCAAGGCTTTCTCCATCAGGCTGGTGGCTTCAATTGTAGCATTGCGAGTGCCTGCCTTTGCAGCGCACAGCGAAGGCTTGCAAAACCATCGCGGTGGTCTGTGCAGCGCAATTCAAGCGAGGTTGCGGTGGCGCTTGAGCGTGATTTTGGTGTTGAATTAAATTAATTTATATTGATTTGACAGTCAACTTTGCCGATATTATTTGAGTGCCCGAACTATCGGTGACGGGGAATCTAACTGGCAAGCACCTGTGGCTTGAATGAATTGAGGCCATTGGCGTGCCGGTCGGCTGGACGACGCTGCCAGAACGGCCTTGCACCGGGGCAGCCGGACGCCAAGTCTTCCCGAAAGCGTTGGCGGCGCTTCGGAAATACGTGATAATCGATCAAAGTCATCAAAGCGGACTAGGGGCTGTTTGTGTGCATCAGGATCAGCGTGGATCGACAGGCACCCCTGGACGGACTGAAGTCCTTCCGGGGTCGGTGTGCCCCGCGGTCGAACGCTCAGGTTTTGGCCATGAACCCATGGCGACGATGAAGGACGATGTGGTCAAGAAGTTGCGCAGCGCCAAGGCCTCACCAGCGCCGATGGCTGAGGGCGCCGTCGGTGCCCAGCCGCTGCGATTCGATCCCTGGTCCGACAGCGTGGAGATGGACTTGCCGCGAATTGACTCAGCCGGTACGGCCAAGAAGCCCGTCGACACCGCTGCGCTGGTCGGTCGCCTTCAGGCCCTGCTGAGGGAGCATTTTGAAGCCACGTTCGGTGACCAAGAGCCGGCGCGACTGCAACTGATGCTCGAGGCGGTCGACACCGCGATCACGAACATCGCGCGCACCGATGCGCCTTACCACAACTGCGAGCACACCTTGCTGGTGTGCCTGGTGGGCCAGCAGATCCTCAGCGGCAAGCAAGCACTCGGTGACCCGATCTCGGCGCACGACTGGGTCCACTACATTGTTTCCCTGTTGTTCCACGACGTCGGTTATGTCAAGTCTTTGCTGCCTGGCGACACCATCGGTTCGCGAGTGGCCGATGGCTTGGGCGGCTGGCGGCAGCTTCCAGCCGGGGCGACCGATGCCTTCCTGACGCCTTTCCATGTCGATCGTGGGGTGGCTTTTGTCCGCCAGTTGTTCGCCCACACCCCCTTGATCGACGTCGAGATGCTCGCGTTCAACATCGAGAACACGCGCTTTCCGGTGCCCGAGCAGGTTCGAAGCCGCGCGCGCAGCCGCCTGCAATGGCAAGACCTGACGCGCGCGGCCGATCTGATAGGGCAACTTGCGGACCCAGCCTATCTGCAGAAGCTGCCGGCGCTCTATGCCGAATTCCTGGAGTGCGGCACGGCCCAGTCCAGCGGACTCAAGAGCCATGTCGACTTGATCCAGCAGTTTCCTCACTTCTACAGCAATGTGGTCGATCCGCTGGTGCAGGTCGGACTCGAGGCACTGGATGCGCATGCTGTCGGCCGGCGCTGGGGCGAATCCTTGCAAGCGACGATCGCCCAATGTGAAGCGGGAGACTACTGACAGCAATATTGGCGGTTTTGACGCCAGACTGCCAATATCTGCGGTCCGAGCGCTCAGCTCAGGTCAGAGGCAAGCGGTGCTCAATGTTGAGTTGATACTTTTGTTGATCAGCGAGAGAGATTGAAAATTATGGCGCCTTTGATGCTGAATAAAATCCCGTTCTTTGCCGACCTGACCCACGAAGACACTTTGACATTGATGGGTTGCATGCATCAGGTGGGGTATTCACGTGGTGAAAGAATTTTCAGGGAAGATGATCCAGCCGATCACTTATATCTGATTATCGAGGGCTCGGTCAAGATATTCAAAGAGGGTTTGACCTACCCGACCATTCTCGCCACGGTGCCGGCTGGTGGGTTTTTCGGTGAATTCGGCCTGATCGACGGCTTGCCGCGTTCAGCGAGCGCCGGCGCGAACACCGACTGCAAATTGATGCGTTTGTCTGGAAAAGATTTCGAGACCGTGCTCAGGGTGAGTCCGAGTATCACCCGCAATGTCATGAGAAATCTCGTGAGACTGCTGCGGGAAAAACCTGTGCCCAAGAAGTAGAGGCGCCAGCCCCAGGCTGCCACCGCAGCGCCATTTGCAACAGCGCAGGGCCCAGGACGGGTCGCGGTGTCGATCCAAGAGATCTAAGCCTGGTGCATCGCCTCGGGCTGAGGCTGTGACCGCTTAGCCTCGCGCGTCGAAAGCCAGTATCGCTCTGGCCACTTGACCGATGGGCATCACCTCGTCGACCGCGCCCAGCGCGATCGCTTCCTTGGGCATGCCGAAGACGACGCAGCTGGCCTCGTCCTGCGCGATGGTCCGTGCGCCCAGGTCGTGCAGCTGCTTCATGCCGCGGGCGCCATCGTCGCCCATGCCGGTCAGCAAGATCGCCAGCAGGTCGCGACCTGCGCAATCGGCTGCCGATCGGAACAGCACATCGACCGAAGGCTTGTGGCGGTTGACCGGCGGGCCGTCGACCACCTGCGCGAAGTATTGGCCGCCGGCCTTGCGCAGCTGCAAGTGGCGTCCGCCCGGCGCGATCAGCGCGACACCGCGCTCGAGCCGGTCGCCGTCGCGGGCCTCTCGCACGTTGATCGCGCACAGGCCGTCCAGCCGCTGTGCATACATCGCGGTGAACTTCTCGGGCATGTGCTGGGTGATCGCGATGCCGGGCGCGTCGGCAGGCAGCGCGGTGAGCACCAGCTCGAGCGCCTGGGTGCCGCCGGTCGAGCTGCCGATCACCACGGGCTTGTTGACCGCCAGCGCGTGAACGCCGGCCAGCGCCTGGCGCGGGTTGTCCAGCCTTGGGGCAGTCGACGGCGCCGTGGCGCGCGGCCTCGCCCTGGCGGCGGCCTTGAGCGTGGCGACCAACTCGCGCCGCGAGTCTTCCAAATACTGCTTGAGCCCGAGTCGCGGCTTGGCCAGCACCGCCACCGCACCTGCTGCCAGCGCCTCGAGCGCGACCTTGCTGCCATGGGTGCTCAGTGTCGAGCAGATCACCGTGGCGATCGGCTGCTCCTGCATCAACTGGCGCAGAAACGTCAGCCCATCCATGCCCGGCATCTCGATGTCGAGCAGCAGCACGTCGGGTCGGTTTTTGCGGATCACCGGGCCGGCGATCAGTGGGTTGGGCGCGCTGCCGACCAGTTCGATCTCGGGTTCGCCAGCCAGCAGGTGCATCAGCGTCTGCCGCACCACGGCCGAGTCGTCGACCAGATACACCTTGATGGTCATGCTTGCTCCTGAAATTTCGCGCCTCTAGGCTTCAAACCATGGTGGTGCAGCTCATACCGGCACCGCAGTGACCTCGGGCGCGCCCGGCCCAACGGTCCAGCCGACGCGTCGGTAGGCTGCGCCGCCCAGGTCGGCCAGCACCACCCGCTGACCATCACGCGCCAACGCGGCCAGCGCCCAGCGTGCGTTGTGCAGGCCGACATGGGTGAGGTTGAACTGCTGCGGAAACATGTTGCCGCCGCCCATCACATAGGCTTCGCACAGGCCGGGCGTGATGCCGCGCGAACGCAGCAGCCTGGCCATCGCGGCCAGCGCCACCTCGCCGTAGGCGCTGTCGTGCGCGCTGTGCTGGCTCGGCTGACCGGCGTGCACGACATGGCACATCGCTGCGACCGTGCGCCGCGGGTCGGTCAAAATGATCGCGACGCAGGAACCCAGCAAGGTCTGCAGTCGCTCGCCGCATCCGGCGCACACCACGTCGCCGGGGTGCAGCACCTGGCCTGGCGACTCGGCGCACAGCGCCACCGGTCTGGCCGATGCGGCTTGCCCGGACACCGTGCGCTGGCTCACGCCGCGAGCTTGCGGAAAGCCCCTGGCGCCAGCGACTGCAGCGACGTGTTGCAAGCCACCCGGCCTTCGGCGGTGCCGATGAAGAACAGCCCGCCGGGCTTGAGCTGTGTCAGCACCCGGTCGACCACCTCGCGTTTGGTGGCGGCGTCGAAATAGATCAGCACATTGCGCAGCAACACGATGTCGAAAGGCCCCAGGTCCTCGATCGGATGGCACAGGTTGAGTCGACCGAAACGCACCCGTTCGCGCAGCTTTGGCGCGATCTGAACCAGACCATCTGACCCGCCTTCGCCATGCCAGCAATAGCGGCGCAGCCGCTCTGGCGTAACGGCGCGCAAACGGTCCAGCGGGTAGACCGCTTCGACCGCGCTGCGCAGCACTCGGTCGCTGATGTCGGTGCCCACCAGCGACCAGTTGTCGCCGATCCGACCCTGCTGCTGCAGGTCGGCCAGCAGCATTGCCAGGCTGTAGGCCTCGTCGCCGTAGGATGCCGCCGCACTCCACACCGACAGCTTCTTGGGCTTGTCGCGCTTGAGCTCGGCCTCGATCAGCTCGTAATGTGCGGGCTCGCGGAAGAAGTAAGTCTCGTTGGTCGTCAGCAGATCGATCGCGACCTGCAACTCGCTGCCGTTGTCGCCGTCGCCGCCTTCGACCGGCTCCGTGATCATGTTGACATAGTCCTCGAAGCTCGAGACGCCCAAGTGCTGCATCCTGGGCGCCAGCCTCGAAGAGACCAGTGGTTTCTTGCTGTCGGTGAAGTGCAGCCCGACTTGCTGGTGCATCAGCGAGGTGATGGCCTGGAAGGTGTCGTCCCTGAGGGTTTGCATATGGGTTCCGCAAGTTTGTGCAAAAACTATTGATCAAAATGAGCGTCTTATGC
>Ga0214919_10006745_pt1 | contig 15681 bp, 18 predicted proteins | sample LL1503_MetaG_FD_177994 | JGI IMG/M metagenome (GOLD analysis project Ga0214919, IMG submission 177994) | Freshwater microbial communities from Lake Lanier, Atlanta, Georgia, United States - LL-1503 | ecosystem: Environmental > Aquatic > Freshwater > Lake | place: USA: Georgia | collected... | reverse complement strand
ACAGCTACAGGAACCTCTTTCGATTTCCCTTTACCCATACCGATACCACCATCGCCATCACCAACTACAGTTAGTGCTGCGAAACCCATAATACGACCACCCTTAACTACTTTAGTTACACGGTTTACGCTAATTAACTTTTCAATTAACTGGTGTTCTTTATTTTCAATCATCATTTACTCCAATTAGAACACAAGACCATTTTCACGTGCAGCATCCGCTACAGCCTTAATCCGGCCGTGAAAACGAAAACCTGAACGATCAAACGCGATTTCTTTAATGCCAGCAGCAGTAGCTTTAGCAGCAATAGCTTTACCTACCAATGTTGCAGCTTCGACATTTCCACCATTTTTAACTGAAGCACTGATAGCTTTTTCAGCTGTTGAAGCAGAAACTAAAATTTTAGCGCCGCTTTCATCAATGATTTGTGCATAAATGTGGCAATTTGATTTATAAACCACTAGACGTTTAACACCAAGCTCAGCGATTTTTAAGCGCGTTTTGCGTGCACGTCTGATGCGACTTAATTTATTACTCATCTTTAGACTAGCCTCTTAAATTATTTTTTCTTAGTCTCTTTTAGGATTACCACTTCATCAGCATAGCGTACGCCCTTGCCTTTGTATGGCTCTACCGGGCGGTAGCCGCGAATATCTGCAGCAGCCTGACCTACAGCTTGTTTACAAATTCCTTTAACCAAAATTTCAGTTTGAGACGGAGTCTCAATTTTAATCCCGGCAGGAGCTTTGAAAACTACTGGATGAGAGAAACCTAAAGTAAGATTTAAATCGCTACCTTGAGCTTGCGCACGGTAACCGACACCAAGAATAGTTAGTTTCTTTTCAAATCCTTTAGTTACACCAACAATCATGTTGTTCATAACAGATTTAACAGTACCTGATAATGCTTTAGCAAACTTAGTTTCATCTTTAGTTGCAAAAACAATGGCATTACCATCTTTAGCAATAGCTACTGTATCATTGAAAGTGAATTCTAACTGACCTAAAGGACCTTTAACTTTAACGTTTGAGCCGTTTAGTGTAACTTCAACACCCTGAGGGATATCCAAAGGAGTTTTAGCAATACGTGATAACATATTCTTATGCTCCTATTATGCTACAAAACATAAAACTTCGCCACCAACTTTTAGTGAACGAGCTTTACGGTCAGTAATTACACCACGTGAAGTTGAGACAATTGCCACACCTAGACCATCCATTACAGTTGGTAATTCTTCACAACCACGATAAATACGTAAACCAGGACGTGATACACGCTCAATCTTCGCAATAACTGGTTTACCAGCATAATAGCGCAGAGTGATAGTCAACACAGGTTTTACCGTACCTTCAATTTTAAAATCATCAATATAACCTTCTTCTTTTAAAACCTTAGCGATTGACACTTTGATTTTAGATGAAGGCATAGTTACCGCTACGTGATTCGCTGCTTGCGCATTACGAACCCGAGTCAGCATATCAGCAATAGTATCTTGCATCATTTTTCAATAACTCCTTCTTACCAGCTAGCTTTAGTCACGCCAGGAACGTCGCCTTTAAGGGCTAATAAACGCAATTTATTGCGGGCGATCCCAAATTTACGGAATGTACCTCTTGGGCGACCTGTCAAAGCACAACGATTACGTTGGCGAGTTGGCGCAGAGTTACGCGGTAATTTTTGTAAAGCTAATCTAGCTTCGAATTTTTCTTCATCAGATTTAGATGAATCGTTAATAATCGCGAACAAAGCTTCACGTTTAGCAGAATATTTTTCTGCTAATTTTTCACGTTTAGTTTCTCTTTCGATTAACGCTAATCTAGTCATTATATCTTTCCTTATTTAACTGGGAAACTGAATGATTTTAATAAAGCGCGTGCTTCGTCACTGTTTTTAGCAGATGTAGTGATAGTAATATTCATACCACGAAGAGCATCGATTTTATCGTATTCAATTTCAGGGAAAATAATTTGTTCTTTAATACCAAAGTTGTAATTCCCGAAATTATCGAATGATTTACCATTCAAACCACGGAAATCGCGCACTCGCGGCAAAGCCACGTTTACTAGGCGATCCAAGAATTCATACATCTTGTCTTTACGCAAAGTAACCATACAACCAACTGGATAACCCTCACGGATTTTGAAACCAGCGATTGATTTACGCGCTTTAGTTACAACTGGTTTTTGACCAGCGATTTTAGTTAAATCTGAAAGAGCGTGTTCCATGATTTTTTTATCAGCAACAGCTTCACCCAAACCGATATTTAGTGTAATTTTTTCAATACGTGGCACTTCCATTACAGAACCATAGTTGAATTGCTTCATTAGTTCTGGAACTACTTGAGTATTATAAAAATGTTTTAATCTTGCCATTTTTTACCCCTTACGCACCAACGACTTTACCGTTTGATTTAAATACACGAACTTTTTTATCGCCTTCTACTTTAAAACCAACGCGATCTGCTTTTTTGGTTTCGTTATTGTAGATAGCCACGTTCGAAATATCAACCGGCATAGTTTTTTCTATAATCCCGCCTTGAACACCTTTCATAGGGTTAGGACGGACATGTTTTTTTACAACGTTTACGCCTTCAACGATAACTTTGGCACCTTCAGCAACAACTTGCTGAACTTGCGCAACTTTACCTTTATTTTTACCAGCGATAACGATGATTTGATCACCTTTAGTTATTTTTCTCATCGGGTCTTCCTTAAATTACTTCAGGAGCTAATGATACGATTTTCATGAATTTTTCTGTACGTAATTCACGAGTAACCGGACCAAAAATACGCGTACCAATTGGCTCTAACTTAGCGTTTAGTAAAACTGCCGCATTACCGTCAAATTTCACTAACGAACCATCGTTACGTCTTACACCTTTTGCAGTGCGTACTACAACAGCGTTGTACACATCACCTTTTTTTACACGACCACGTGGAGATGCGTCTTTAATTGCTACTTTGATGATATCACCAACACTAGCATAACGACGCTTTGAGCCGCCTAATACTTTGATACACATTACAGAACGCGCACCAGTATTATCAGCAACATCCAATCTTGTTTGCATTTGAATCATTTGATATTTACCTTTCCAACTTAACCCGTTACGTAAACGGCCAGTATTGGGTCCGAGGGATTCGGACTGACTAGACATTATAAATAGTTAAGAGCGGGATTATAGCATATATTTCGTGAGCCAAGCAAGTATTTTACTTATCTGAGGATTTTGACAATAACCCCACCAAAAAAAATGCTTAAACCAGTGGCTTCTACAGTTTTAGTAGAGAGAGATTTAGTTGCATTATTCGTTGATTTGTTAGGAGAGACAAATCAATATTTCCTACTTTAGTCATTAGTATCAACTACCTTGATTAACATTGCATCAATTAATTCATTCTCGGGTAAAGCGGGAGAAGAATTATAGATTGGTTGATTAAATTCCAGTTTAGGATATACTCTACAATCATTATTAATCACATATTCCAGCAAACAGTTCTTTACTTGCCTAAAACCAATAAAATCACTCTCATCAAATTCCCGGTTATTGGTTTGATCAACTTTAAAATAACTTAACCCATAAGCCTTTGCTAATGACTCAAAATCAGGCACCAAATATCCGCCTTGCGCGGTAGTTCCTACCATATTATTATTAAAGTATAACTCTTGAAACTGCGTTATCATTCCCAGAGTCTTATTATTAATTACTATTACCTTGATTGGTAAATCATACTGTTTGATCAGCATTAGACTTTGCAACGCCATGTGCGTCCCACCATCTCCATTTATAGCGTAGATAGTAGCATTATTCTTCTTAGCAAAAGCCACCCCAAGGGAAATCGGGAGCGCACTACCCATGGCGCCAAACCCACCGGAAGTATGAAATCGCTGGTTTTGTGTTAGCTGCAACATCTGCATTGCCCACATTTGATTCTGCCCGACATCAGCACAATAAATATCTGTATCTTCTGAAATCGCATTTAAGTAATTCATTAAATCATATGGTGCACGTTTTACTTGTGTTCTTATAATCTCTTTAGTTTGGTTGTAGTTATCTTTAAGCATAGTTAAATAATTATGCCATTCTGAATTGAATACTGGCTCAACTCTAGGTATTAACCACTTCAACGCATCGCTAATATCAATGTTGATATTGCTCTTATCTGAGATTCGACTATGCTCAAGTTCACTACGATCAATATCAAGATGAATAATTTTACCATCTTTGACAAAGCCACTTACTACCCCACCAGTCTGTCTAACATCTAAGCGAGCACCAAGGACTAAAAGTAAGTCAGCATTAGCAATTGCCATATTAGCACAGCGATTACCATACGACCCTATCGTTCCAAGGTATTGCTCCAGCTTTTCATTACATGCTGTTTTACCCAATAAAGACGAAACAAATGGAAGTTTGCTTTTCTCAACAAATGAATTTAGTAGTTCAAACGCATTGGCGGTCGCAATACCACCACCAATAAGGAGTAATGGTCGTTTAGATTTTTTTATTTCATCTGCAACATTTTTGAGCTCAAATTCTCGCGGAACCACATTAATCGCGTTTTCTTGTAGTTTAATATCTGCTAGCTGCTCGCGAAGTAAAAACTCACGCTGGATATTCATTGGTAAATCTAATAATACCGGACCTTTTCTACCGCTACTAGCAATCTCAAAAGCTTTCGCTAGCTCCTTTGGTAGATCTTCCACTTTGTCAACCAATTTTGCATACTTAGTGATTGGTTTTACAACCTCAACAATATTAGTCTCTTGAAAACCTAGTTGACGGATTGGTTTCTCATACTTATATTCATAGGTATTGACCTGACCAGTAATAAATATAACTGGCACCGAGTCAAAAAAAGCATCCGCAATACCAGTAATAAGGTTAGTTGCACCAGGTCCGCTGGTTGCAATGGCAACACCAAGGCGGCAATTATGCCGCGCATAGCCAACCGCAGCAAAAGCAGCAGTTTGCTCATGATAAACCTGAACAAAGCTCATATTAGAATGATTGCTTATGGAGTCCGCCAAATGCGTGACCATACCACCTTGGTAACCAAATACCGTATCAACGCCATGTGATGATAGCCACTCAACGATATAGTCGGATGCTTTTATTTTTTCCATTTGACTGCCTAGAATCCTACACCACAAAACTGTCCAATAATCTCAGCGGTATAATCCAGCATTTCCTCAGTGAGTCCCGGATAGATTCCGACCCAAAAAGTTTGGTTCATGATTCGATCAGAATTTGGTAAATCACCAATAGTTCGGAAATTACGTCCCTGCATATAGGGTTGTTTGGTCACGTTTCCGGCAAACAGTAAACGCGTACCGACTTTATTATCATCCAAGTAAGTTAATAACTCACCACGGGTAAATCCTGCGGTTTCTTTAATTGTAATCGGAAAGCCAAACCATGATGGTTCAGAATTAGGGGTTGCTTCTGGGAGGATTAAAAATTCGCTGCACTCCTGCAGTTTTGCTTTGAGGTAATTAAAATTATCTTTACGCTTCTGTACGAAATCATCCAGTCGAGCTAATTGCGCCAATCCGCATGCTGCTTGCATGTCCGTAATCTTTAGGTTATAACCCAAATGAGAATAGGTATACTTATGGTCATAGCCTGCGGGTAATTGACCAAGCTGCTGACAATAACGTTTACCACAGGTATTATCACAACCAGGTTGACAATAGCAATCACGCCCCCAATCACGAAAGGATTCAGCGATGGTTTTTAGTTGGTCGTTATTAGTAAATACTGCGCCACCTTCACCCATGGTAATATGATGTGCAGGATAGAAGCTAACTGTAGCAATATCACCAAACGTTCCAGCTAGTTTGCCAGCATAGCGCGAACCAAGCGCGTCGCAGCAATCTTCGATTAACCACAGCTTATGAGTATCGCAGAATGCTCTGATAGCTTGCAAATCATATGGATTGCCTAAGGTATGCGCAATAAATACTGCTTTAGTTTTTGGACTGAGCGCTTGTTCAAGCTTAGTGACATCAATATTATAAGTTGGGATATCTACATCGAGAAATACCGGAATTGCGCCAAATTGAATTATTGGATTAATGGTCGTAGGAAATCCTGCCGCAACCGAAATAACTTCGTCACCGGCTTTAACTGCTCTAGCACCTAATTTAGGGGAGGTTAGCGCACTAAAAGCAACTAAATTAGCTGAAGAACCAGAATTAACTGTTATTAGGTGCTTCACTCCAAGATATGCGGCTAGCTCTTTTTCAAATTTATCATTAAAGCGACCGGTAGTGAGCCATCCATCAAGGGAAGCTTCGACCATATATTGCAGCTCTAATTCACCAATTACTTTACCAGCGGGTGGAATTACGGTTTGCCCGGGAATAAAATCTTTAGTTTTATATTTTTCCTCGGCATATTGACTAACTAATGCTGAGATTTTACTTTGGATTTGTTCTAACATACTAATTCTTTCATATATTCATCAATTTGTTGTCTGGTTAATTCAAGCATATTTTTTTGACTAAAATATGCTTTATACCATAGGGTTAATTTATTTAAGGTGATTTCACTATTCCACAGCGGACGCCACCCCAAGATCATGCGCGCTTTGGAACAATCTAAACGCAATAAGTTAGCTTCGTGGAAGTGCTCGCTATTATCTTTTGTCCAAGCTGCTTTATCGCCCCAAATATTACACATTTGCGTTACGATTTGCTCTACGGTTTTGGTATCACTATCTAATGGTCCAAAATTCCAGCCGCCGCTATATTTTTGTCCTTCGCTATAAAGCTTCTCGGCTAAAGTTAAATAACCGGATAAAGGCTCTAAAACATGTTGCCATGGACGAACTGCATTGGGATAGCGAATAAACACTTCTTGCTTGTTACTAAAACTGCGAACAATATCCGGAATCAGCCGATCTTCCGCCCAATCGCCACCACCAATTACATTCCCAGCTCTGGCACTAGCAATTACCGTTTTGCTTTTTGGATCTGCAAAATAAGAATTGATAAATGCAGAGCTTACTAGCTCAGAACAGCCCTTACTATTACTATATGGGTCGTGTCCACCCATTGGTTCATTTTCGCGATATGCCCATAGCCACTCTTTATTCTCATAGCATTTATCTGTGGTTACATTTACGACAACTTTAGCTATACCTGTTTCGCGTACTGCGTCAAGTAGATTTACCGATCCCATAACGTTTACTTCATAAGTCTCACGTGGATAACTATACGAATAACGAACCAAGGGTTGCGCTGCCATATGTATAACTATTTCTGCATTACTATCAATAACAAATTGTTTGAGAGCCGCATAATCACGAATGTCTGCATAACAAACATTTGCGCATAACTCCTCTAACTGCATATCTTCCCACATTGATGGGTTAGTCGGAGGAGTTAGTGCATAACCATAAACTTTAGCACCCAAAGCATGCAACCAAATAGTTAACCAGCTCCCTTTAAAACCAGTACAACCAGTTACTAATACTTTTTTGCCTTGCCAAAATGCTTGATTTATCATTTCCACAGTTTCCAAGGTGCTTGGTTATTTTGCCATAATTCTTCAAGGTACATTTTATCGCGAAGCGTATCCATTGGCTGCCAAAATCCATCATGGTTAAATGCCATTAATTCATTATCTTTGGCTAATTGTTCCAGTGGTTGTTGCTCCCAAACACATTTATCACCATCAATTAAATCAATTACCTTAGGTGATAACACAAAAAAGCCTCCATTAATTAAAGCTCCATCGCCTTTGGGCTTTTCTTTAAAGCTTTTTATCATTCCATTTTGGATATCCAGAGCACCAAAGCGACCAGGAGGTGTCACTGCGGTTAACGTTGCCAGCTTACCATTTTTTTTGTGAAATTCAATCAACTGACCAATATTTATATCACTGACCCCATCACCGTAGGTAAAGCAAAATACGTCTTCATCTTTAACGTATTCTTTTACTCGTGCCAAACGCCCGCCAGTCATTGAATCATCACCGGTATCAACTAAAGTTACTTTCCATGGCTCAGCATGTTGGTTATGTACTGTCATTTGGTTATTTTGCATATCAAAAGTAACATCTGACATATGTAAAAAGTAATTCGCAAAATACTCTTTAATCACGTAGCCTTTATAGCCCAGACAAATAATAAACTCATTCACTCCATAATGTGAATAGATCTTCATTATATGCCACAAGATCGGCTTGCCGCCAATCTCTACCATCGGCTTAGGACGCACCGATGTTTCTTCCGATAGTCTCGTACCCAAACCACCAGCTAGCAATACACATTTCATATCGAATCCTTTTTTTACTTAAATTATAACTCAAAAACTGCGAGTATAAAACAAAATAACGGCTGATCATTATTTTCTTAGAATTTTATGTTTTATAAACATAATTAGCAACTTAATTCTTAATTTATTACGAGAAATAACACCATACTTAAATCTTATCTGATAGTTCTCTTTCATTGAAAGATAGAATTGCGTATATGATGCTCCACCGTCTCGAAAATTAGCTATAACATTGGGTATAAATTTAGTATACCTACCATATTTTAAGAATACTTGGAAAAGAAAATCTACATCAGCTGCTAATTTATATTTCAAATCAAAGCAAAAATCATTATAGACACACTTTTTAACAAACACTGGCGGGTGCGCCATTGTCTCAAAAGAGGTCGCCATACATTCAAACGTACGTTGGTAAATCATAGCCATAACATATTTTTGATGATCTACAGCATTAGCGTATAATGCGCAAATTCCGTAAATAACTTTTAATTCAGAAGACGACAAGCTTGCTCGGTAAATAACTTCACAAGCATCTAATTCATACCAATCATCACTATTTATGATACCAACCCATTCTCCAGTAGCCGCCCTTACTCCCTTATTTATAGCATCATAAATGCCATTATCAGCTTCAGACACCCAAGAATAAGAAATATTTTTTTTAGAAAATAATGGCGCATACTCCAGTATTATATCAATAGTACCATCAGTAGATTTACCATCTATCAAAATATACTCAATATTAGTATAGGTTTGGTTTAATACTGACTCAATAGTTTGACGGATAGTTCTTTCACTATTAAAACAAACGGTAACAATAGATATTTTTGGATATTTCACTAGCACCCCCCTCATAACAAGTAAGTTAAATACATTATTTTCTAATTTCTTCACTTTTCTTATCCCATAGAGTTAATATCTCAGACCTAATTTTCTGATACTCGGCAACCCCATGTCCCCTAAATTTTTGCCAAACAAATAAAAACTTCAGAATAAAATATGAGATATACGCTAAACCCAACGCAACACCATCCCACCCCTTTAAAAAACTTTTCCGTTTAAAACACACCTCCTTTACAGAGTTAAGAAAATCTTTAAATGACGCCTGTAAAGCACGTTTTTCATCTTCATAGTTATTAGTCTCGATTCTGGTGTATCTAATATGGCGTTCCATAAATGACTCCATAGTTTCGTGTGTCAAATGAAATAAATTTTCATCATCACTATAAGGCATTACATAAATATTTTTTGATTTGTGAAACATTTCCTTGTGAACTACCGTACTGGTTTGTACAATATGTTTCTTATACATCCATTCTTTATGTGCAGCACACCATGGACTACGCTTAATATCACGAATTCCAAAAACATAGATTGCGAAAGGTAATGCTATTACATCATACGTAAAGTCATCATCATTTATTAATTTTGTGAGCTTACGTACTAAATTTGGATGAATTATATCCGAGGCGGTAAGTGTCATTACCCACGTGTTTTGAGCGGACTCAATACCATACTTTATCTCATCGCCAGTATCACTGTAATCAGTAGTAATCATCTTAACCATAGGATACTTAGATATAATATCCCGCGTAGCATCTGTAGATGATTTATCAACTATAATTAGATCATTGCTCCATAAAAATGACTTTATGAATGTTTCAATTCTTTTCTCTTCGTTATAAACCACGACAATTACAGAAATATTTTTCATCTATATTCAATCTTTCAGAGACACAAAGCTATGCATATAATACTGATAATAGTTATTATACAAGACATCTTATAATGCGTGCAGGATTACCAGCAACTAGCACATTGTCAGGCACATCCTTTGTCACAACTGAACCTGCACCTATAACGGAGAATTTTCCAATCGTTATACCTTTCAATACAATAACGGAAGCCCCTATCAAAGAACCTTCGCCAACAACAATAGGCTTGGCTAACGCATCTTCAATATGCTTTTGATTCACACGATCGAGATATCCTATAGGATGAAAATCAGTATCATAAATACAGGAATTAACACCGAGACCAGCTTTAGACTCTAGTGTTATTTGAGTTACCGCAACAACCGTTGAACCAGACACGCCTACACCATCACCAATTTTAATAACTGAATTTGCGGTTGGTGCCGCTAAAATAACTCGATGATTAATTCCTGCAAAATTAGAATCAATGGATGAATTCAAGGTAACTCCATTACCAATCGTTATTTTAGCATCTTTATGCTTGACTATTTTAGGGAACCCATTTAGTGTAACATACCCAAAACATGTATCTATCTTATAATACTTGAGATACAAATAACTTACTACTTTCTTTAATAAAACATATGGTTTAACACGTATCATTATCATAACCTTTCAATTGCAAAATTTAAAAGATTTATTCATTCATAGTACTAGATATTTCGTATTTTACGTAAAATACTTAGCACAAAATAATCTCTCATTATATAGAGCATTATAATGTAGCATAAAATAGCAGTTAGTATGTTAACTAATATAAGGACATGTAAATAATTTAGGCATAAAACAATCACTAACATGACAATTGAAGAAAATACGTACTTATAATGATTAGGACTAAGCAACTTAAAGTCATGAATTTTCTTAACCAAACACAACTGAATAATCGCAGAAACTAACGAAGTAGTTAATAAAGTTGCTGCAGCACCATTAACACCGTACAATGGTATTAGGATATAGTTCAACAATGGACTCAAAACCACCCCAGCCAAAAGAGGAATTGCCGCATATTTTTCTTTATGAGAAGCAATAAGAATTTGATTACCAATAACTACATTTACTGTTGTCACAAATATAATAAATACTAAAATTCTAAATGGTGTTATAGATGATTGAAATTTACCACCAAATACAAAATCAACTATTTGAGGAGCCAAGGTATATAAAACTATGCACGTAGGCACAGTTACCAAATACATTAAACTGATACTCCTATCTAGCAGCTTATTAAATTCTGATTGATTGGTCTTCATTAGGCTGATCAAAGTAGGTAGAAATGTCATTCCAACACCACTGAATACTAATATAACACATTGGATTATCTTATTGGCTGCGGCATAAATTCCAACATCTTTATAGCTTAGTAACGCCCCTATCATAATAGACTCTAATTTAGTCAACGCTGTGCCTGCCAGAATAAGGAGAAAAAAAACTATTGAACCTTTAATATGTGGCCATAAATTTATTTGTGCTTTACACCTGAAATCAATCCTCTTTCTAAGATAAAATAAATTTAGAACATTTGCCCCAACACTAGACAGAACCGTTATAGCAGCATATAAAACATAATCACTAGGTTTATTAACAAAAATCAAAATTAAACAAACAGAAACTATTTGCAATACTCCATTTCGGATAGTAATATATCCATACTCTTCCAAGCCAGAAAAAAACCAGTCTATACCAATACCATTCATTAAAATACTTATACTTAAAACTATAAATAGCAGCTTTTCATTAGCCATTTTTGCATTTATAAATAAGCATATATAAAAAAAAATATAGCAAATTATGATCCCAATAATTTGAAGAAGTAAAAGCTGCTTAACATTCTTTGATAACTGCTCAACATCGTTTTTACATTGAGCTACCAATCTGATTCCATAAGTTGGTATTCCTAAGCTTGATAGCATCATGAAAATTGCTATTATGCTATTTGCAAAATCTACTTTACCAAAACCAGATGGTTGCAATATCCTAGACACATAAGGTAGCGTAATTAATGGAAATACGATTGAAGACATAATACGAAAAACATTAATTAAAAATTTTTTTTCCAATTCAAATTCTCTTCCAAAAACTTAAATTTTTACATTCCAAGTACACTAAAGAAACAAGTAGTCTTATAACTGCATAAACCTATTTGATTAAATAGTTACTCCCAAATACCAATTAATTACGTCTTGAATTCCATGCTTCAATTTAACCTTATGCTTCCAACCTAATTGATGCAATTTTGTTACATCCTGAAGCTTCTTCATTGTTCCATCTGGCTTAGTTATATCAAACTCTATTTGCCCCTTAAATTGAATCTGCTCTTTGATTAAATACGCTAATTCTTTTATCGTAAGATCTTCACCTGTGCCAATATTGATATGGGTATTTCTTATTTCTTTCTTATCTTTTATTAGATCTGTAAAATTAACGTTATTCATAACATAGAGACAGGCATCTGCCATATCATCAACATGCAAAAACTCACGATACGGCGTTCCGCTACCCCATAGTTTTAAAGTTGTACCATGATTGGTTTTACTGACACCATAGTGTTTCAATTTTTCTTCAATTTGCAGTGTGGTATTTTCAATTTGTAAGTTTTGGGCAATTGTGTCGTAATTGCCATCCTCAAATAACTTTGCCAAATACATCTTACGAATCATTGCTGGTAATACATGTGATTTATCCAAATCAAAGTTATCATTGGGTCCATAAAGATTGGTTGGCATTACTGATATATAGTTAGTCCCGTATTGGAGATTATAGCTTTCACAGAGCTTGATTCCGGCAATTTTTGCAATCGCGTATGGTTCATTGGTGTATTCCAGCTCACCAGTTAATAAGCAGTCTTCTGGCATCGGTTGCGGTGCATTTTTAGGGTAGATACAGCTACTTCCTAAAAAAAGCAATTTTTTAACTTGATTTTGATAACTAGCATGAATTATATTAGTTTGAATTTGGAGATTACCATAAATAAAATCGGCACGGTAAGTATTATTAGCCAGAATACCACCAACTTTGGCGGCTGCTAAAAAAACATACTCGGGTTTTTCTTGTTCAAAAAAAAGGTGTACGGCTTGTTGATTAGTTAAATCCAGCTCTTGGTGTGTTCGTAGTATTAGATTTTGATAACCCTCTGCTTGCAACTTACGCACAATTGCGGAACCAACCAAACCACGATGTCCTGCAATGTATATTTTACTATTTTTATCCATAATTTAGTATCTTGCCAATTTCATTTTTTCAACGTACTCAAGATCATGCTTAGTCATTATCTCGACTAACTGTGCAAATGAAGTTTTAGTTGGGTTCCAACCTAATAGCGATTTGGCTTTCTGCGGGTTACCAAGTAACGTCTCAACTTCGGTTGGTCTAAAGTATTTAGGGTCTACTTCAACTAATACGGTGCCAGTTTGTTTGCAAATTCCTTTTTCGTCAACTCCTTCGCCTTGCCATTCGATATCAATACCCACGTGTTTAAATGCTAACTCGGTAAATTCTCTAACTGAATGTTGTTCACCTGTAGCAATCACAAAATCTTCTGGAGTGTCATGTTGCAAAATTAACCACATACATTCTACATAATCTTTGGCATAGCCCCAATCACGCAATGAATTCAGATTTCCCAGATATAATTTCTTTTGGTAACCTTTTTTAATATTAGCCACTGCAAGGGTGATCTTGCGCGTTACAAAAGTTTCACCGCGACGTTCAGACTCATGATTAAATAAGATACCATTCACTGCATACAATCCATATGCTTCACGGTAATTTTTAGTAATCCAAAATGCATATTGTTTAGCCACTGCATACGGCGAACGAGGATAAAATGGCGTAGTTTCGGTTTGTGGAGTTTCCTGCACTTTACCGTATAGCTCAGAAGTTGATGCCTGATAAATTCTAGTCTTTTGCTCTAAGCCTAAAATACGCACTGCTTCTAAAATACGTAAGGTGCCCAGCGCATCGCCATTAGCTGTGTACTCAGGTATCTCAAATGATACTTTTACATGTGATTGCGCGGCTAAATTGTAAATCTCATCAGGTTGAGTCTTTTGGATAATATTGATTAATGAACTCGAATCAGTCATATCGCCATAATGGAGATATAACTTACGTGCCTTATGCATATCCTCAACTAAATCATCAAGATAGAGATGCTCAATTCTTTGAGTATTAAAAATAGAACTACGGCGCAATATACCGTGGACTTCGTAACCTTTTTCTATTAAAAGCTCTGCTAAATATGATCCATCCTGACCATTTACACCTGTTATTAATGCTACTTTCTTCATTTCTTTATACATCCTAAAATTCAATATTTAATATCCTAATTAACAACCATATATTCTGATATACCATTATTGTTAAATAACGAAAATAATCAGCTGAAGGAAAACAAGCTCTAACTTTTCTTTACGACCAACCAACGAGGTACCTTAAATTTTATCAGCCGCATATAGATATAAACATACAGTACAACATAGGATAACAAGCCAAGCAGCATAATTGTGTTAGAATGATAGTAGAGCATCACCAAATATAACTGCGGCATTATAAACAGCAACATAATAGGCATTACCCCACTATTGCGACGAATGAGCGGAAGGCTACGCGGCAAGCAACGGTCAAATATTAACTGATGTAAATGTAGATTATCCGGTGCCATTGCTCGTGTTTTATGCACAAATTTGCGACGAACAATCGAAAACACCGTTTCAGTAAAAGGATAAACGGCTAGCAATAAGATAGCATATGGAGAAATTTGATGATGATAAGTTTCAGTTAAGTTTAGGCTTATTAGCGAAATCATGAATCCAAGAGAGTAAGAACCACCATCGCCAAGAAATATTTTACCTTTGGGGTAATTAAACACCAAAAATCCGAGTATAGCAGCAACAAGACTCAACGAAACAAAAAGCAAGGTTGTATCGCCTACCATCGCGGATAAATATGCTAAGCCAACAATATTTATAATCCCCGCTGTAGTTGATAAGCCATTAAAACCATCAATAATATTGTATGCATTGGAGATACCAATAACCGCAAAACAAGTTATGGCAATTGCCATTGCATCAAAGCTTAGAATATAATTTAAGTTATACTCACCCATGTGGCGGATTAGGGGCATACTATGAGAAACGTAAACTGCATATAACACGGCAAACAACATAAAGCTGATGCGGACTAATGGCGATACTGCTTTTGATAAGTCTTCGGTCAAACCACCAATAAAGACAAAAAACAAGGCAGTAATTAAACCCGCATAAAAACCACTCCACACGGCACCAGTATTAGCTGAATACAGCGCAGTAAATACCAAGCTTACAAAAATTGCAACCCCTCCGACGCGCGGAACCGGAGTTTCATGCATTTTTTGGATTCCTGATAAATCATGATCTAATGTTAGCTGACTATGAACTTCGCCAGTATAGATAATAACCTTAGCTACGGTTAGAGAAATAATAAATGAAATAATTACACCAATCATATTGGCTCCTGAACTACTTTATCTTTATTTAAAATGCATCCGCAGAAATCAGGTGCACCAAGAGGCAATCTCTTGAGCTACCATCTCATTTGGACTTTTAAACCCAAATTTCTCTCTCGGTCTTCTATTTAAACAATCCTGAATCCAAGCCCAATAATT
>Ga0214919_10006744_pt1 | contig 15681 bp, 15 predicted proteins | sample LL1503_MetaG_FD_177994 | JGI IMG/M metagenome (GOLD analysis project Ga0214919, IMG submission 177994) | Freshwater microbial communities from Lake Lanier, Atlanta, Georgia, United States - LL-1503 | ecosystem: Environmental > Aquatic > Freshwater > Lake | place: USA: Georgia | collected... | reverse complement strand
CCTCATCGGAAACTTCCACCGCACTTTGAATTTGCACCACGGTATCGCGCAAAGTGACCGTATCCCTCGCCAGAACGTGAAGAATGCCGTTAGCATCGAGTTCAAATTGAACCCCCACTCGAGCTTGCCCTTTTGGTGATGGGCTGAATACCACATCCATCTCACCGAGTTTCCAGTTATCGCGGGCCATCTCACGCTCGCCTTGCAGAACACTAATCCTCATCGACGCCTGGTTCGCAACGGCATTGGTGAACATCTCTCCCGCTTTGCAGGGTATGGTCGTGTTGCGAGGAATAATGACATTCATCAAGCCGCCGAATGTTCCAATACCGAGTGATAGCGGGGTCACGTCGAGGAGTGTGACATTTTGTAAGCCCCCCTCAAGTATGCCGGCTTGAATAGTGGCACCGAGGGCGACTGCCTCATCGGGATGCTGACTCACATCCGGCTCACGGCCAAAAAGTGAAGCCACAAACTTTCTCACGAGAGGCATCCGCGTGGCTCCTCCAACAAGAACGACGGCGTCCAGCGCAGATGTTTCCAGTCCCGCATCAGCGAGAGATTGCAGGCAGTGCGCGCGCGTCCGATCTACTACCGACTGGCAAATGCGCTCTAGGTCGGCGCGAAGATAAATCTGTCCATCCAACTCGATCGAATCCTGATCTGTGAGACCACGTTTGATTTTTTCTGCATCGGTCACGGGGATCCCCCAAGCCACAGCCAAAGACGCGTCAAGATCATCGCCACCAAGACGCGTATCGCCATTCGTAGATAAAACTTCAAAGACACCATGCCGCAGCTCCAGAACGGAAATATCAAAAGTTCCACCGCCTAGGTCATACACGGCCACCCGAGCGTGCTCACCAAGGCGGTCGAGGCCGTAGGCCAACGCCGCTGCGGTAGGTTCACTGAGGAGACGTTCGACAGTGAAACCGGCGGCTTCACCCGCTCGCTTTGTCGCCGATCGCTGGGCATCGTTGAAATACGCAGGCACCGTGATCACCGCTCGATCGACCACTTTGCCACAGGCTTTTTCGAGATCGGCCTTGAGTTTAGAAAGTATGAGCGCGGAGACCTCTTCCGGCAGAAGGGATTTGCCTCCCACCTGAACACGAAGACTCGCCTCCGAACCAGGAGAGCGCGCTCCCATGAGGCGCTTGACCGAGGTCACCACCTGTGAGGGCTCGGATTTCCTTTTTTCCAGAGCCGGCCAACCGACAACATGCTCATCGGAGTCCGCCGCAAACCAAACCGCCGAGGGAGTCAATCGATGACCACTCTCATCGGCGATCAAAACCGGAAAACCGCTTTCCATGACGCCCACTAGCGAGTGCGTCGTACCGAGATCAATTCCTGCAATCATGCAAAAAATCGTCTGCCAAGGCAGATGGAATCAGCGGCGACGAGGGCGAGGGGCGTGCCCGGACTCGCGGAAAGTGATGCGGCCCTTGGTCAGGTCGTAGGGGGAAATCTCCAACGTGACCTTGTCACCTGGAACAATGCGGATGAAATTTTTTCTCATCTTTCCCGATATGTGGGAAAGGATGACGTGATCGTTGGAAAGCTTCACCCGAAAAAGAGTTCCAGGAAGAACATCCACAACAATACCGTCAGTAGTAATACAATCGTCTTTAGCCATTCGAGTACGTGAATACAGGCGGAAGCAAAGGAACGCAATCTCTAAGCGTTGCTAACTCGATGAATCTGAAAGCGGATTTTGTTTTTGTGTTAGCGCCGGTCCAAAGCTGAAAAGCTCGATTTGGCGGAAAATAATCGCGACCCGCTTTTTTTGGGGTTGCTCGGAGGAGGCCTGAGCGTAGCGCAGTCCGTTTTCGAGACCCCTCCAAAAAAGCGAGCGACAATTGCGTTCCCCAAAGCCTGCTAAAAATCCAAATCCAGCCAGATCAGAGCCACAGAATCCGACCTGCCATCCCATGTATGAAAAAACCGACCCCAGGAACTTCGAACCCGCAGGCTCCAATACCGCGAGGCTTTTTGAATCAAACCATTCGCCAACCCTTAAAAGAGCACTTCCTTCCTTTACCATCCAAAATCAAAGCTCTGTGGCCTTAGGGAACCTCCCAATCTTATATAGACCAACATCCTCGGCGATCCCCCCTCATGGCTAAGAGTTCACCTTTGAACCAATTCTATTTACCACTTTTGAACCAACGTCGCTAATCACAAAAATCGGCGTTGACAAATAAGCCCAAAGCATCGAAATAAAGGCGTTCTTCAGCCCATTCCGGTTGGGAATGAAATGGTGGTCGTAGCTCAATGGCAGAGCTCCAGGTTGTGGTCCTGGTTGTTGCGGGTTCGAGTCCCGTCGATCACCCCATTTCTCTCTTTTCCTCCGAGCCCTGAATTATTCGCGTGATCGCTCCTCGGGTTTCTGTTTTTTTAATGGTCAATTCATGGCCAGCACATTTGGAACATTATTTCGCATCTCGACTTGGGGCGAGTCACATGGCGGCGGCGTAGGAGTGGTGATCGATGGTTGCCCTTCCCGATTGCCCCTGTCCGAAGCGGACATTCAACCTGACCTCGACCGTCGCAGGCCCGGCCAAAGCGATATCGTCACGCCTCGTAAGGAGGAAGACACCTGCAAGATTCTCTCTGGGGTTTTTCGTGGAGTCACACTCGGCACGCCGATCTCCATCTTTGTTCCTAATACGGATGCGAGGCCGGAAGCCTACAGCGAAATGGAAACCCACTTTCGCCCGTCGCATGCGGACTTCACTTACCAGAGCAAATATGGCGTTCGCAACTGGGAGGGCGGCGGACGTTCCTCTGCCCGTGAAACAATCGGTCGCGTCGCCGCAGCCGCTGTCGCAAAAAAGATTCTCAGCACCCTTTATCCCGGCCTTGAAATCCTCGCTTGGGTATCCCGCATCCATGATATCGAAGCCAGCGTGAATGCCGACTCCGTGACCTCCGCTGCGATCGAATCGAATGCCGTGCGCTGCCCGGATTCGGATGCCGCCGAAAAAATGATCACCCGTATCAAACAAGTCCGCAGCGAGGGAAATAGTGTGGGTGGCCTCATCGATGCCACGGTGCGAGGAATGCCCGTCGGTCTCGGCGAACCGGTTTTCGACCGCTTGGAAGCCGATTTGGGAAAAGGGATGCTCAGTTTGCCTGCCACGAAGGGATTTGAAATGGGATCTGGCTTTGCAGGCACCCTTCTCACGGGAGCAGAACACAACGACGCCTACGAAATCCGCGATGGCGCAGTACATACGACAAGCAACCGCTCGGGAGGCGTGCAGGGCGGAATCAGCAATGGCGAACCTCTCCTCTTCCGTGTGGCATTCAAGCCGACGGCCACGATTTCCCGCCCGCAATCGACCGTTACCATCGAAGGCAAGGAATCCACTCTCGCAGCCAGAGGTCGCCACGACCCCTGCGTACTTCCGCGGGCCGTGCCAATGGTCGAGGCGATGACAGCACTCGTGCTCTGCGACCATGCGCTGCGTCAGCGCGCTCAAGACATCCTTCCACGTTAATACATGGGCTCGGCGTCCCCATTTTGGCAGAATGCCCTTCTTTACGGAGCGAGTCTGTTTTTGCTCTGGGAAATCTACGGCGGTTGGCTTCGGGGCGTCATCCGATCAGGCCTGCACTTTGGCGCCTTTGTTTTATCCGGATTTCTCGGTATGATGGTCGGACAGGCGATCGCCGCCGTTGTGGCCATCGTGATGCCTGGGGTGTCCTTTTTTGCAGGCCTTGGCGTCGGGTTGGCCGTCACACTCTTTGTGCTCGCAGTCTGCCTTTTCCTAAGCGCGATTTTGTTTAAGAGAACCTACCAGCAACCACCCGGCTTTGTGCGAACTCTATTCGGTTTAGGCGGGGCTTTTTTTGGGCTTCTCACCGGGTTATTTATTTTGTGGGGGACGATTTCTCTGGTTCGAGCCTCTGGTGCGCTGGCTCAATCGAGCATGGCGGGACGAAAACCCAAGGACACTCCGGCCCTCGCCCAAGGCTTAGCCACACTCAAAGAGTCCTTGGAAATGGGCTCCATTGGCACGCTCGTTAAGTCCGTGGATATCCTCCCGAACGAGGCCTACGACCACATCGTCCGACTCAGCAAATTAACTGCCGACCCGAATGCTATGATGCGATTTTTGGACTATCCGGGCGTAATGAAAATCGTCGCCCACCCTCGGATTCAAGCGATCTTGCAAGATCCCGAGCTCGTCGCGGCCTCGGAAAAGCACGATTACGCCGTCCTTTTACGGAATCCCGCCCTCATGCAAGCGGTCAGCGATCCCTCGCTACAGAAGCTCGTCATGGGCCTCGACCTGCAAAAAGCGCTCGATTACGCGATGCCTCCCGATCAAAGTCCCACCACTTCTAAATCCAAACCATGACTGATTACATCACCACCATCGGCCTCGAGGTTCACGTGCAACTCAAGACGCACAGCAAAATGTTTTGTTCCTGCGCCGTGGAATATGGAGCCGAGCCGAATACCAATGTTTGTCCAGTCTGCATGGGCATGCCCGGCGCTCTGCCTGTGATGAACGAGGAGGCCCTCAAGCTCACCGCGCTCGCCGGCCTCATGCTCGGATGCGAGATCGGCCCGGTCTGCAAATTCGACCGGAAGAATTATTTCTATCCCGACATGCCGAAGAACTATCAGATCAGCCAGTATGATATGCCACTCTGCCTCGGCGGCACCGTTCCTCTTCATGACCTCGCTTATCCGAAGGACGCTCAAAAATCCATCGGCACACCGAATAAAAACATGCGCCTCGTTCGCATCCATCTCGAAGAAGATGTGGCCAAGAGTTTCCACATGGAGACGGCAACCGGCATCGACTACAACCGCGCCGGCACACCACTTATGGAAATCGTCGGCGAACCCGACATCTCCACTCCCGAGGAAGCCTTCGCTTACTTGACCGTGCTCCAGCAGGTGATGATCTACGGCGGCATCAGTGACGCCGACATGGAGAAAGGACAACTCCGCTGTGATGTGAATGTCTCCGTTCGTCCGGTCGGCACCGACAAATACGGCACCAAGATCGAGATCAAAAATCTGAACTCGATCTCCGGAGTTCGTCGCGCCTTGATTTTTGAGATTCCGCGTCAGGTTGAAATCCTTCGCAATGGCGGAACACTCCAACAGGAAACTCGCCGCTGGGATGACGTTCGCGGCGAGACAACCCTCATGCGCATCAAAGAAAGTGCACACGATTACCGCTACTTCCCCGATCCCGATCTCCTTCCTGTCAAAACCGCTGAAATCGTCGAAGCCGCCCGCCTCCGCAAGCCGGAGTTGCCATGGGAAAAGCGCACCCGCTTTGTGAGCGATTTCGGCGTGAGTGACTACGATGCCTCCGTATTAGCGAACGACCTCGCCCTAGCATCCTACTTTGAAACCGCCGCCCGCGGCGCCAAGAAACCCAAGAATGTCGCGAACTGGATCATTAACGATCTCCTGAGCGCGATGTCAGCGGCCTCCGTCAGCATCTCAGATTGCCCGATCGCACCATCTTCTCTCGACGAACTGGTGAACCTCATTGACGCTGGCTCGATCAACTCGAAGCAAGGCAAAGAAGTCTTTGCTGAGATGTTCTCAACCGGCAAATCCGCCGCAGTCATCGTCGAGGAAAAGGGACTCAAACAAGAGAGTGATACTGGCGCCATCGAGGCTTTCGTCGATGAAGTCATTGCTGCGAATCCTGGCCCGGTCGCCGATTTCAAAACAGGCAAAGCTTCCGCGCTCAATTTCCTCAAGGGTCAAGTGATGAAACTTTCTAAAGGCAAAGCCAACCCTGCCCTCGCTGGCGAGATTCTGGAAAAGAAGCTCGTTTAGACTCCGGATGCTCGGGCAGTGGACATCATGGATGGAACAGGCGATGGCCTGGATCGAGCATACCGGCCCGATCGGCTGGGTCTGGTTTGTGATCATTTATACGCTGTCCTGCGTGCTCTTCCTTCCCGGTTCCGTACTGAGCTTCGGAGCGGGAGCCGTTTACGGATTCGCGGGCGGCACGCTCCTCGTTTCCATTGCCTCCGTGGGCGGCGCGCTCACGAATTTTCTCACCACCCGCTATTTGCTGCGAGGATGGATGGAACGCCGCTTCGCTCGTAGCCGAAAATTCCAAGCCCTGAACCATGTAGCCACCCGGGATGCCTGGCGGATGATCATTCTCAGCCGCATTTCCCCCATTCTTCCTCACAGCTTGGTCAGCTGCGCACTTGGGCTTTCCCGTGTTCATTTCTGGCGCTACATCGCTGCGTCGTGGATCGGCTTCCTTCCCATCAGCGCCGCCTACTCGTATGCCGGGGCCGTGATCGGCTCTGCCGCCAAGAGAGGGATTCATCAAGGCCCTTGGGCTTGGACAATCTATGCTGCGGAACTTCTCATCACGATTTTCGTCACCATTTGGATCAGTCGCGCCGCGCACAAGGCTTTGAAATCCGTGGCACCAGAAGTCGTCAGCGACGAATCGGACGCGCTCTAACCGAAGACCTCGAAACTCGCCCTGAGTGTATTGAGGTGCACCTCGACCACCTTCGAAATATCCTCGGTATACCCACCCGCGAGCACCCAAGCGACTGGCAGTGAGTTTCTCTTGGCGAATTGAAAAACGCGGCGATCACGCTCGATGAGATCGGCATGATCCAAGTCCAATGGCGAATAAGGATCGTCTTTCAGCGGATCAGCTCCAGCCTGATACAGAAGAATATCCGGTCTCTCTCCCTCAAGGATCCAGTCAAGATGCTCCTCCAGAGCTTGCAGTAAGACGTTACGATCGCTGGAGCCTGACGGAATAAGGGGAACGGAAAAATGATTGTCCCCATCCACGTGATGCCTTGTGCGAACGTCACGATAGGGCGTATTGGCATCATAGTCGTTACCGTAAATCGACAACGCTCTCATCCAAGAACGGTCCTTGGCGAGTTGTGCGGTGCCATTTCCGTAATGAAGATCGAGATCGAGCACTGCCGCATGGCGGATCTGCCCAGACGCCCGCAGAGCTTCAAGCGCAACAACGAGACCGTTGAAAGTGCAAAACCCCTCACCATGATCAAAGCATGCATGATGAAACCCACTCGCCAGTGCCCCAGAAATGCCATCCGAAAGAGCCTCGCGAGCAGCGGCAAGAACACCCCCACCGGTCAAGCATACGCTAGGAAACAGTTCCCGACTCCATGGAAACTTTTGCGACTCCGCCAGCGAGCGAGGCTCACCCGTTTTCACCGCAGATATGTAGTCGGGAGCGTGTACACGCAGCAAATCATCCTCCGTGACCAGATCGGGAGAATCGATCGGTATATGAGAGAAGGCTTTTTTCGCCTCCGCCGCCACCAATGCGAATTTCGAGATCGGCATGATGTGCTTGCCGATCGGCGCTGCAAATCCAGGATCATGAAAAAGGGTCATCACGAAGTGGGAGGTTTGAGTGGAATACGATCCCTCGAGGCTGGATAGGCTTTTAAAGATTCGTAAACCTGATGCATGTCCGCAGCTCGGAACTCCGATGCATACATTTTGTAGAGGGCTTTCACGCCGTGAAGAATCTCGGCCCCACCCACAAAATCCTCCGCCTCGCGCCCAATCCGCCGAAGCATGAGAGTGAGTGGCAATGGCTGTGGACCTGAAGAAAGGTCGATCTCAGAAGGGTCACGGAAGTCAGGCTGGAGATAGCTCACACGCGAGGGATCGACCATTTTGAAGCCAGCCTTCTCGTAGGCTGTGAGGCGAACCAAAGTCGCTGACCGCGTGGGATCGAAATGTTCCATTTCTCCGATCAATGTTATCGGCGACGTAATGGGCAATCGGAGCGACTGAAGCGAATCCATAGCGGTCGCCACCGGAAGGGCCCGCATCCACCCCGCAATGCCACTCCGCCTCCACTCGGGAGCTACAAGATTATGCGAAAGATGAACGACCGCTCTCGGTTCGGACTCAAGAATAATAACTGTGTGATCCCTCACAGCGACGAACTCGCCGGCGTGGGTGACAAGCTGAAGCGCGTATTGCATCGAGGCGCCATTGATCAACTGCTCCGGCAACCATTGCAAACGCCGGGCGATGACAGACGCTTGCTCCATCTCACCTGCATCGCCGAACTCCGCACAGAGAGCACCGAAGGCCATTTCGAAAAAAGGATCTTCAGCCGAGGTGATGCGATGCAACTCCATGCCGGCCCAATCACCCTCTAGGCTCTTTGCATCACCAGGAGCCAGATGCTCCGGGATCATCCATGGCTGTAGATTCATGCCGGTAAGGGCTCGGAATTTAAACTGTCGTGATGGTGGAATTGCAATTCGTACAGACTTCGGTAGAGGTCCGATTTTTGGAGAAGTTCATCATGGCGACCCGTAGCCACGATACGACCATGATCCATCACCACGATACAGTCGGAATTCAGGATCGTTGATAACCTGTGAGCGATAGCCACAACGGTACGACCCTCGGCGAGTCGTTCCAGAGCGGCTTGTACCATTCGCTCACTCTCGGAATCCAAAGCGGAGGTAGCCTCGTCCAAGAGAAGGACTGGGGCATTTTTCAACAGAGCCCTTGCGATAGCCAACCTTTGTTGCTGCCCACCGCTGAGCATACACCCCTTGTCGCCCACGATGGTTTCGTATCCGTCCGGCTGAGCCAGAATAAAATCGTGAGCGAAGGCGGACTTTGCCGCAGCGATGATCTCCTCACGAGTCGCATCAAGGCGTCCGTAGCGGATATTCTCGTAGATTGTGTCGTGAAACAAAAACGTCTCTTGTGTCACCATTCCCACGGTCTCGCGAAGCGAGTGTTGTGCGACATCCCGTAAATCATGCCCATCAATGCGGACTATTCCCTTCTGAGGGTCGTAAAAACGCATAATGAGCGACAGAATCGTGCTCTTGCCGGCTCCACTCGCCCCAACGAGAGCATATTTTTTTCCGGGTTCGATCTGCAGGGTGACATCCTGCACGGCGGCTTTATCCGAACCGTAGTCGAAGCTCACTTTTTCAAAATCAATCCGCCCCTCCGACCTTCCAAGCACGATCGCTCCGGGACGATCCACAATGCTCGGCTGCGTCTCCATAAGCTCAAAAACATTCACCGCCGAAACCATGCACTTTTGCATAAGCATCGGAAGACGGCTGAGATTTTTCACAGGTTGGTAGAGCATGAAAATACCTCCGCACAGCGCGGCAAATTTGATAAAACTGATGTCGTAATAGTAAACGTAGACCATCGCCAGAACGACCCCGAAGGCTGATACTGACTCGATCAGCGGTTGAACAATATCGGAGCTTCGACGCACCCGAAGGCTGTTTTGACACTGCGTATCGCTGGACTTTGCAAACTGCTCGGTCTGGTAGCTCTCCCGCGCGAAACTCTTGATCACTCGAACCCCAGCAAAAGTCTCCTGAAGGATGATCGACATCTGGGCAGACTCCTTTTCCTCCGCCTTGCCTGCCGAGCGCACCTTGCGCCCAAAGACAACGACTGGAATAATACAAAGCGGAAACAGCACCAACGTGGTGAGACTGAATTTCCAATCGATCGCCACAAGCACCCCGATCTGCGTCATCACAGCGATCGGATCCTTAATAATGTCCCCCGAGATTGACGTGAGAGCGTTCTGGGTCACCCGCGTATCGCTCATGACACGCGACATAAGCTTCCCGGTCTTCTCGCGGTTGAAAAAATCCAACGACTGCGACATGAGATGAGCGAATAACTGGGTGCGGATGTCCCTCAAGACCCGCAAACTCACCCACGCCAAATAGTACACATTGAGATACGAAAAAATCCCTCGGAGCACCATCACAAGCGGAATGAGGAGACTCATCCCGATCACTCCTCCGATACCTGGTCCAGCGGTCGGAATCGCGCCAGGCATGAGTTGAGATTTATCGATTTTGACCCCGATGGATTCTCCCGCCTTGAGGATGACCAAGGTCAACGATCCACTCACGATGCCAGCGAGCACACCGAATGCGATGCCCAGAAAAAAGCGTTTCCGGTATGGGGTCATATACCCCAGCAATCTCAAATAGGGACTCCAAAAAGCCCGCATCAACTGCGGGAACGGAAGCTTGGCGGGTTTGGACATGACGATGGGAATTACAACAGATTGAGAGGCTCGAGGGGATTAAAATTCAAAGAAGAGACGGAAATTCGGGAGGTTCGAAAAATACCATTCTGCAAGCAAGCGACCGCCAAAAATCCATATACCCGCCCCCAATGCCAGAAATGGACCGAATGGGATTCGCGTTCCTGACCTGTCCTTGGCCAAAAACATTCCGGCGATTCCAGCCAAACTGCCGATCACGGATGCCGAGAACAGTGTGAAAAGGACGGCCTGCCATCCCAAAAAAGCTCCGATGCAGGCGATGAATTTCACGTCACCGAAGCCCATTGCCTCCCTAGGTATCACAATCGAACGCATGCGCCCCGTGATGCGCTCCAAGCTATCTAAATCGAGCGTTTCGCCAGCGAGGTCCGCCTGATTGTAATGAAAAACCAACTTGGATGCCGTGACATCGCGTCCACCCACATTCACAGGACCCTCCAACTCGATCGTGAGAACGTCCTTTTCGCGGGAAAAAATATCCATCCAAATCAATTTTTCGGTACCGAGGACAATTTCCGCTTGGTCACCCTCACGCTGCCACTCAAAGACCTCACCCTCGGGAAACCGGTGTTTGATTTTGCCGAAGGCCCATTTGCCCGCTTCAACCACAAGAAAAAGGAGGCCAAATCCAAAAGCGGCGCCTCCCAGCGACAATCCTGCAGCCGTGAAACGCGAACTTGTTTCCATCATTTCCGGCAAAGCAATACTCAGCCCCAATCCCAAAATCACTCCACCCCATGTGATCTCGTCGGGGATAATGAAATGTTCCAGATCAATGAAGGTGGCCGTAACCAATAGCGATACAAACACCCAGTAAGGCGCAGCGAGGGGAAGCCCATACGATTCCCAAACCCACCAGAACAGCACTCCCGTCAACAACTCGACGAGGAAATACCGAAAAGCGATACCCTGCCCGCAAGTCGAACAACGCCCCCGCAAGGCAAGCCAACTCAAGAGCGGAAGATTCTCGTACCAAGGGATGGTTTTTTTGCAGGAGGGACAGAAGGAGCGGCGCGGCTCAGTGAGGCTCAGCCCCAATGGCATGCGGTGGATGCAGGCATTTAAAAACGACCCCACCACCGCTCCCAGCACGGCTGCGAAAATCGTCAGAAGCAGACTCATTCCTTGTCGAGACTCGGCTCAACAATCTCACATATCGTGTGAAGGAGGAATTTGTGGGCCTCTTGGATGCGGGCAGTGACGTTTCCCGATACTTGGATCTCGATATCGGCAGCACCCTTCGTGAAGCCCCCGCCCTTGCCTAGAAAGACGATGTTTTTAACACCGATCCGCTTGGCTTCTTCGATCGCAGAAAGAATATTCCGCGACTTTCCGCTGGTCGTGAGCGAGATCAAGACATCGCCGGGCTTGCCATAGGCCCGCACTTGCCGAGCGAAAATCTCCTGAAAAGCGTAGTCATTCCCAATTGCGGTGAGCAACCCGCCATCGGACGTGAGCGAAATCGCCGGATACGGGCGGCGGTCGCCCATGAATCGGCAAGTGAACTCCGTGGCGATATGAGCACTATCCGCCGCGCTACCGCCATTACCGCAAAGGAGCAACTTGCCACCGGACTTCAAGCAATCGAGCACTAACTTGGCGGCTTCCATCACCTTCGGTTCGAGTGCCCGGAGAGACTCAAAGGTTTCTAACGCTCCGTTGAGGGACTCAGAAAAAGGGCTCATGCCGCTTTTGCTAGCGTTACTGGGGCCAAGGACGGATGGGTCGCAAGGAGATCCTTGAGAGTCAACCAACCGTCCTCATCCATACCGACAAACAAATGCAAATAGACGAAAACCTGAAAGACACCGTGATGCGCTAGGAGAGCCTCGACCGCGGATTTCACTCTTTCGGCCGGCGGCTCGGAGGGAATCTGATCAATAAGCCCTTTGCCGTCATGAGAAATCGCAAGCGCATCTAAAAATTCAGCCACCATCGCGAGGTTGTTCCCCAGCGTCCAGACCTGCAGGATTTCCAGCGCCAGATCGGCATTGGCGGGACGCACAAGAGCGTCTTGCATCCATTGGTTCTTTTCATCACGTGGCTTTCGCTCAACAAAAACCGGGCGCAACTTGCGGCGCGTAGCCAGCATAGAAGCGCAGTTCCGATAGGCGGCGCGGTCATGGTTCGCCAACCAGTTCAAAATCTCCGCGCCTTGGGATGCGCTCAAAACTCCAAATATTTCAGGTGCTGTCATGGAGCCTCCATTTATCGGAGCCGGAGCCAGCGCCGTCAAGCCCGTGCTCGCCACCGAGCACTTTCCGATTGTAGCTAGGGCACGGTGTAGGCGACATTGATCGCAGTGAACTGCTACCTACAAATTCTCCGCCCGCTTTTATTCTGCCTGCCCGCCGAAGCGGCCCACAATCTCGCCATGGCGGCCCTTCGACTCACCCCATCACCACTGATTCGCTCGATGTTTGGCCCCCTTCCCCAGCGCCCACTGCGACTTTTTGGCCTCGATTTTCCGAACCCCGTGGGACTTGCCGCCGGAATGGACAAAAATGCCGTCGCCCTTCCCGCATGGCAGGCGATGGGATTCGGCTTTCTCGAAGCAGGCACGATCACCGCACTCGCCCAACCCGGAAATGACAAGCCACGCAGCTTCCGTTTCCCCTCGCAGGAGGCGCTCATCAATCGCATGGGATTCAACAACCGAGGAGCCAGTGCCGCAGCGAAACGTCTCCGCCGCCTCAAAGCCAGCAGACGCTGGCCAAGCATTCCCGTCGGTATCAACATCGGAAAATCCAAGGTGACTCCGCTGGAAAATGCCGCCTCCGACTACGCTACGAGCTACAATCTCCTCCTTCCGTATGGAGACTACTTCGTGATCAATGTCAGTTCGCCGAATACCCCCGGCCTTCGCACCCTGCAGGATAGCGATTCCCTAGCGCAGATCATCCGAACTCTTAAGCGCATCCACAGCGGCAAGCCCCTTCTGGTCAAAATAGCCCCCGATCTCACCGATGACGCCGTTCGTGAGATGGCAGCGCTCGCCGAGTCCGAGAAACTCGCCGGCATCATCGCCACAAATACGACCCTCGACCACAGCGCGATCCCTACCCCATCAGACCAAACCGGTGGACTTAGCGGCGCGCCTCTCCGCCAACGCTCGACCGAAGTCATCCGCACCCTTCGTTCCGTCACGCAACTCCCGATCATTGCCTCGGGCGGCATTATGGACGCCGCCTCGGCGAAGGAAAAACTCGATGCCGGCGCGAACCTTGTTCAGATCTACACAGGCTTCGTTTATCATGGACCTGAGTTAATCCGCGATATCGTAGGCGCGATTTAGGACTGAGCGAGCGAAGCCAAGCCGCCATTTCTCCGCTATTGCTGCGTTGACCTCTTGAACAGGCTCGGGTTTGATACCCGCCTTATGTCCCAAGACGCTTCAGCTTCGCGCATGGAAAAAATTGTGAGCCTCTGCAAGAGGCGCGGATTCATTTTTCAATCTTCCGAAATTTACGGTGGCCTCAATGGTTTCTGGGATTACGGCCCCCTCGGCGTGGAACTGAAGAAGAACCTGAAGGATTTCTGGTGGCGCCGAAACGTACGTGAGCGTGATGACATGGAGGGCATGGATGGCTCGATTATCATGAACCGCGCGGTCTGGAAGGCATCTGGCCACGAGGAGACATTCAGCGACCCAATGGTGGATTGCAAAAAATGCAACTCCCGCAACCGCGCGGATCAACTGCCCGAGAAAGACGGTGAGAAATACTGCCCCACCTGCGGCAGTCGTGATCTCACCGAGGCCCGGGATTTTAACCTCATGTTCAAAAGCCATGCCGGTCCCCTTGAGACAGAAGATAACATGGTTTACCTGCGCCCCGAGACCGCCCAAGCGATCTTTGTGAATTTCCGCAATGTGCTCGATACGACTCGCCAGAAACTGCCCTTCGGCATCGCCCAAATCGGAAAAGCCTTCCGCAACGAGATCAACCCCCGCAACTACATCTTCCGCTCCAGGGAATTTGAGCAGATGGAGATCGAGTATTTCTGCCGCCCCGAGGATGGCATGCAACTCACCGACTACTGGCTCGAGCAACGCCTCGCTTTCTACGAGGACATCGGCATCCCCCGCTCAAAGATCCACATCAACGATATCCCGGACGGCGAACGTGCCTTTTACTCCAAAAAAACTTACGATCTGGAATACGAATTCCCCTTCGGTGTAAGCGAACTCGAAGGCATCGCCTACCGCACGGATTACGATCTCAGCAAACACATCGAGCACAGCGGCAAGCCCCTCGATTACTATGATGAAGTGACTAAAGAACGCTTCGTTCCGCATGTCGTCGAACCTAGCGCGGGCACCGACCGCACCGCGCTGGCCCTCATTTGCGAGGCCTTCGACGAGGAAACCGTCACCGACGAAAAGGGGAAATCCGAGACCCGCACCGTGATGCGCTTTCACCCCCGCATGGCTCCGATCAAATGCGGCATCTTCCCGCTCCTCAAAAACAAACCCCAACTCGTTGAAAAAGCCCGCGAGATCGTGGCCTCTCTGCGTGGGGTCATGAATGTTTTCTACGACGAGTCCGGTGCCATCGGTCGCCGCTACCGCCGCCAAGACGAAGCCGGAACGCCATTTTGCGTGACGGTCGATTTCGACACCATTGGAGAGAACGGGCCCGAAAAGGAAGGCACGGTCACACTCCGCCATCGTGACTCGATGCAACAGGAACGGATCGCCATCGCCGATCTCAAAAACTACCTGCTCGAAAAAATCAGCTAACACGCCACCGCCCGCTCCGCGTCAGACACTCACGACATGAAAATCCTATCTTGGAACGTCAACGGCATCCGCTCGGTCCTAGGCAAAGGTCTACCTGAGTATCTCGAAGCGGAGGCAGCGGATATCATCTGCCTTCAGGAAACCAAAGCCCGCCCGGAGCAGGTACCCCACCGCTTCGATGGCTATGAGGTTTTTTGGAATTCTGCCCTCAAGCCCGGCTACTCCGGCACGGCGATCCTCACGCGCAAAAAACCACTCGCCGTCACCTACGGCATTGGCGTTCCCGAGCACGATACCGAGGGGCGCGTGATCTCGGCGGATTTCGGCGATTTCCATTTGGTGAATGTTTACACGCCGAACTCGAAGCGGGAACTCACCCGCCTCGATTACCGCACGCGTGATTGGACCCCCGCCTTCATCAACCACCTCGTCCATCTCCAAAAATCGAAACCGGTTATTTTCTGTGGCGATATGAATGTCGCCCACCACGAGATCGATCTGGCTCGCCCGAAGGATAATACCCGCAATGCGGGATTCACGATCGAGGAGAGGAAGGCATTTGACCAAGTCCTCAACGCCGGGTTCATCGATACCTTCCGTCACTTTGAACCCAAAGGCGGAAATTACACCTGGTGGAGCTACCAGCATGGCGCTCGGGAAAAGAATATCGGATGGCGCATCGACTACTTCGGAGCCTCCGCCTCGATGGCATCGAGCCTCAAATCCGCTTTCATCCAGCCCGAAATCACAGGCAGCGACCACTGCCCAGTAGGTCTGGTGATCGATGCGTAAGATTTTTTAAAGAAAATTTGAACACGGTCACTTCTGCGGCGTCTAACCTATTAGTTGCGA
>Ga0214919_10006742_pt1 | contig 15684 bp, 12 predicted proteins | sample LL1503_MetaG_FD_177994 | JGI IMG/M metagenome (GOLD analysis project Ga0214919, IMG submission 177994) | Freshwater microbial communities from Lake Lanier, Atlanta, Georgia, United States - LL-1503 | ecosystem: Environmental > Aquatic > Freshwater > Lake | place: USA: Georgia | collected... | reverse complement strand
GTAATAATGCGCATTTATTTGCTACCGTTAATCCTATTAATTTATACAGCGGCCAACGCTCAGTGTAAAACTTATCGAATAGCGTCGAATGGAGACACTTTAAACTGTGTTGACATGAAAGGCTCCAAACAAGGAAAATGGGCTGTTCATATCGACCCATTGCGCGGAGAACCAGGGTTTGAAGACGAAGGCAGTTATACCAATGACCGAAAAGAAGGTATTTGGAGAAGATTTAATTTAATGGGTGATATTATGGCCATTGAAACCTATCGTTGGGGTAATAAAAATGGACGCTGCCAATATTTTACCATTATTGGGCTTGAGCACGAAGAAAGTTGGCGGGCTTTAAACCCCAATAAATTGTATGACACTATTGATGTTGTTGACATTGCCAATCCTAATAAATATGAGCAAGTAGTGGTTAAAGTAGAAACAAGTTCCTTAAAACACGGCACTTGGAAATACTACAATCCCTCTTATGGCACGCTTATTCATATAGAAAACTATGTTTTAGATAAATTACTAATAGGTAATGAAACACCCAAAACACTTCTAACTAACTCAAGTGATTCATTAGGTTTAAAACCATTAAAAGACAGTACAAAAACCATCCCAAAACAAGTATTGGATTTTGAGAAAAAAAATAAAGGCAAAAAACAATCTAAATTAAGAGACGGAAATACTGGCGGTTAATACTTATAGCAACATCCTATTAAAATGCTGTTTAAAAAACATTAGCTGATAGTCAATAGAAACATTCCAGTATAAAAAATTATGTGCTCCTGGCCTTTCAGTATAATCGTGCGGTATTTTAAGTTTCAACATTTTTTCGTGTACCGCCCTGTTCATTGCCAATACCCCATCTTCTGTACCGCAATCAATAATAATGTCTAAAGAATCTTTCGGATAATTTTCTATGGTATTAAGCACACTCCAATCATGCCAATATTTTTTATTTGCAGTGGTATCTCCTAGTCTTTTTTCAACACCATAGCCTTTAGTGATAACAGTTACATGCAAAGCCCCACTGGTACTTCCACAAGCACTAAATTTATCGGAATGTCTAAATGCCAAAAACAATCCACCATGCCCACCCATACTTAAGCCGGTAATTGCACGGCCTTTTCTATTGGCAATACTTTCATAGTTTGCATCAATGAAATCTGGCAATTCTTTACTTACAAAAGTTTCATATCGAAACGTAGAATCAATAGGACTATCAAAATACCAACTGGTTGCTCCACCGTCCGGACACACAATCATTATTTGATAACTGTCTGCTAATTGTTTAATATGTGGCACTTTTTGAACCCAATTTGCATAGGCGCCAAATGCACCGTGCAATAAATAAACTACTGGAAAACGTTTTCCTTTTTCGCCATAGCCATTCGGTTTAATCACTACTGTTTTTATTGGTCGATGCATTCCATTACTAAATACTTCTACGGTATCTACCGATGCTGCATTGGAAATAACAGGTATTAATATTGAAAAAAATAAAACAAGAAACAGATTGAATTTTAGTTTCATAAAAGGGAAATTAATTACTAGAAAAAAAGGTTTTTTAAAATAACGCACTCTTTCGCATAGAAAAAAAATAAAGTCACTTGAAATTAATCAACTGACTTTATAAAAACATATTATTTTAATAAAATGTGAATTTTATTTCTTTTCCATAGCTTTTTGCATTGGATTGACACCAGTGCTTTGGCCTCTTCCACCAGCAGCTCTTGCTTTGAAAATAGCAAATTTACTAGGTTCAACACTTCCGCCATTTTTTGGCCATGTATTATTACTCTCATCAATATCAGCCGTTTCGCGCATTGGATCTAATTTAATGCTTGTAGCTTTTTTATTGGTTAAGAACAATTTGGTTACTTTATTTTCATTCAAGCGCCAAATTTGTGCAGGAATTCTTTCAATTTGTTTAGTACCATCTGCAAAACTAAATTCAACAATAATTGGCATGACTAATCCGCCTTTATTAGTGAAAGAAATTTCATACAAATTCACATTCGCATATTTTGCTTTTACAGCTGCATCTAATGGCTCTGAAGCAAAATTTGGAGGAGTTACTTTGAATTTTGTAGTGTCATAAGGCTCAATACCTCTTGCATAACGCCAGTAAAAATCACGTAAACTAGTATCTGCATCGGTTAAGAAAACAATGCTTTTGTCTTCGCGATTACGCATTTTAGAAATATCGTCATACATAGCAGATAATGGTTTTGGTAAAGACATCATACCATTAACCGCTTCCATTCCGCCACCACGCATACCACCTCTACCCATCATCATGCCACCAGACGATGCCATGTTAGGATCAAACACACCATATTTAACTGAATCAATTGTAATATCACAAGGATCAATGCCATAGAACCAACCTCTCCAGAACCAGTCTAAGTCTTCGCCACTAGCATCTTCCATTGTACGGAATAAATCTGCAGGCTCTGGATGTTTAAATGCCCAACGTCGTGCATATTCTTTGAAAGAATAATCGAATAAATTTCTACCCATTACTGTTTCACGTAATATATTCAACCCTGTTGCAGGTTTAGTGTAAGCATTAGGTCCAAAATTGACAATGTTTTCACTATTGCTCATGATTGGCTCTAATTGGTCTTTTGGAAGACGCATATAATCTGCAATTTGATAACCTGCACCCTTACCTCTTGATGGATATTTATTATCGTATAATTCTTCTGTTAAGTATTCAACAAATGAATTTAATCCCTCGTCCATCCAACTCCATTGACGCTCATCGCTATTAATAATCATAGGAAAGAAATTGTGCCCTACTTCATGAATAATAACACCTAGCATGCCCATTTTAGATGATTCGCTATAAGAACCATCTTTTTCTGTACGACCGTTATTAAAACAGATCATCGGATATTCCATACCATTAGATGCTTCAATACTTTGCGCAACTGGGTAAGGATAAGGAATAGAGAATTTAGAATAAGATTTAATAGTATGTGCTACAACCTTTGTTGAAAACTTACGATACAAACCGTAAGCTTCTTTAGGATAGCCGCTCATACACATCACTTTCTTTCCTTCTACATAAGCAGGCATTGCATCCCAAATAATTTTTCTTGAAGCAGTCCATGCAAAATCACGCACATTGTCTGCTTTAAAAACCCAAGTTTTTTTGGCCGTACTTTTTTGTTTTTCTGCTTTTTTTGCTTCGTCTAAAGTAACCACTTCAACAGGCTCTTTTGCTGATTGTGCTTGCTGCCAACGACCTAACTGTGCAGGAGATAAAACCTGAGCATAGTTTTGACATTCGCCGGTACTTAAAATAGTATGATCGGCAGGTACAGTCATTTGAACATTGAAATTTCCAAAAGTTAAAGCAAACTCTCCACGTCCTGTAAATTGGTGGTGTTGCCATCCTTGGAAATCGCTGTATACACACAAACGAGGATACCACTGAGCCATGGTAAAGAAATGGTTACCGTCTTCAGGGAAGAACTCATAACCACCGCGTCCACCAATAGTTTGTCTGTTTGATATTTTATAATTCCAATTTACATTGAATACAAATTTTTGACCTGGCTTTAATGCAGTAGGCAATTCAACACGCATCATTGTTTTATTAATGGTGTATTTTAAATTTTTGCCAGTGATATCTGTTAATTTAGAAATAACAACTCCTAAACCATTGTCTTTACCAGCGTCTAACAAAGCGTCTAATTGTGAAGTAGAAACCTGACGGCTCATGTTAGTAGAATTTTGATAGTTCGAATTGTTAATAGAACTATGCTCATTCTCGTCTAATTGTAACCACAAATACGTTAATACATCTGGAGAATTATTGTAGTAAGTAATTGCTTCACTACCTGTTAAAGTTAAATTAGGTTCGTCTAATTCACATTTAATGTTGTAGTCAACTCTTTGCTGCCAATACTTTGGACCAGGTGCACCACTAGCGGTACGGTATTCATTTGGGGTAGGTAAAATAGTACCTAATTGCTCGAATTTATTTCCATGATTCGAGGTAGGATTGTTCATGATGTTTTGCGCTTGTAAGCTTAAAACAAAACAAAAGAACAAAAAAAGCATACTTAACTTTTTCATAGCTTGTATATTTTAAAATGGTAATACAAATGGAATACGCTCTAATGCCATATTCAAAGCCAAGGCAAAAATGGCTGCGCTAATAAACAAGAGAAATTCTCTTCTGTTTATTTTAATAATTGTTACAAAAATGAAGGAAAATAATAATATAAAAAATACAATCATTAATTGTCCTAGTTCTAACCCTACATTAAAAGCAAGCAATTGCAATATAATGCTTTGATCTTTACCTAGTAAGCTTTTTAGATAATTACTAAACCCCAATCCATGAACCAACCCAAAAAATAGCGCTAAAAAGTAAATCAGCGGAAATTTTGACTTGAAAACGAATTTCTTGATGAAAAGATTGCTAAATGCTGTTATTAAAATGGTAAGGGGAATTAAAAACTCAATCCATTTAGCCGAATAATTCACCAAATTAAACACACTGAGTGCCAAAGTGATAGAATGACCTATCGTAAAAGCCGTTACTAATATAAAAACTTTACGCCAGTCATCGAACTGAAAACGAATGGTTAGGGCCAAAACAAACAAAATATGGTCAATCCCTCTAAGATTGGCTATATGTTGAAACCCAATTTCTAAATAAAGTTTAAAATCATTCATAAGCGATGTTTCAAATTAATCATGACATTTGTAGAACGAAAAAAAAAATGTTGAATGGTAAATAGTATGTTTCAATGGCTTTCCGTTTCCTTAATTGCCCTATTACACCCTTTTTACGTATCTGTGATAGATATTAATCACAATATAAAGGAAGAATCGGTTGAAATGAGTATTCGGATTTTTACACAAGATTTAGAAGAAACCCTTCAAAAATATAGTACTGCTAAAATAGATATGGTACATCCTACCAATAAAGCTGTTTTAGACAAACAAATAACCGATTATATCAAACAGAAATTACAATTGAAAATTAACGGCCAAACTGTAACAATGCAATATGTGGGTTATGAAATTCAGTTAGAAAGTGTTTGGATTTATTTTGAAGTACCAAAAATAAAAGAAATTAAAAAAGCAGATATCAACTGTAGTATTTTATATGATTTTAAAAATATTCAAAGCAATATTTTTCATGTAAAAACCAATGGAACAGAAAAAAGTTACAAATTAGATTATCCAAAAACAACTACCGTATTTGATTTTTAATAGTTGCACTATTTTTCTTCCGTATCTACGGTAACTAATACTTTGTCTATTCGGCGGTTGTCCATATCTACTATTTCAAATTCAAATATTTTCCAATTTAGTTTGTCGCCAGTTTTGGGAATTAATTCTAATTCATTAATGATAAATCCTGCAAGGGTATCAAAATCTTGATCACCTTCCATCATCCATTCTGTTTTATCAAAATGACTTAAGAAATCATAAAATGGAATTTGAGCGTCTATTAAAAAACTCCCATTTTCTCGCATTACAATTTCAAACGCAACATCTTCTTGCTGGGGAATATCCCCTACAATGGCTTCTAGTATATCGTTTAAGGTAATCATACCTAATACAGTGCCATACTCGTCTACAATAAAACAATGGTGTATTTTGGTTTGTTTAAATCGTTCTAAAATTTGATAGGCCGTATTGTTTTCTGGCACATACATTGCAGGTTTCATAATACTGCTAACCAAATTACTATCTGCTGCAATAATAAAATCTTTAATTGCTACAACACCCACAATTTTATCTATTTCTCCATCGCAAACAGGATAAATAGAATGTACCACTTCGGTCATAATTAACTTAATCTGCTCAACTGTTTTTGTTTGATCAATCCAAACAATATCCGTTCTATGGGTCATTAACGAAGTGATATTTCTATCGCCTAAATGAAAAACACGTTCAATAATATCTTGCTCTGCTTCTTCAATGGCACCATGCTCTGTACCCTCACTAATAATGGCTTTAATTTCTTCTTCTGTTACTTGATTTTCACTGGTTTTTACATTTAATAATCTTACCAATAAATTTGTTGACCCCATTAATAACCAAACAAAAGGATAGGTAATCCATGAAATAATACGCATTGGCCCAGCAACACGCTTAGCAATTCCTTCGGGATTACTGAGGCCAAGTCTTTTAGGAACTAATTCGCCTAAAACAAGCGATAAAAAAGTAATCACTATCAAAATAATAGTGGTAGCAATAGTGCTACTGTATGGCTTTAATAAATCAATGTTCGATAACCAATTTTGTAAAGGCAACTTAAATCGATCACCAGAATAAATACCTGTTAAAATGCCAATTAAGGTAATGCCAATTTGAACAGTTGATAAAAAAGAGTCGGGGTGATTGGCTAGTACTAAGGCCCTAGCAGCATCATTATCGCCTTTTAATGCCTGTGCTTCTAGTCTTGCTTTACGGGCAGAAACAAGGGCAATCTCGGCCATGGAGAACAAACCGTTTAACAAAATCAACGCTATAATGATTATAAATTCTGTCATTTGTAGTTTAGAACTATTGAAATATAAAGATACTAAGGTTTACCATCTAAGTCAATAATTGCATAATATGGTAACGCACTTGCCCTAGTAACTGGATTTAAAAATTCGGCTGTTAATTGACTAACAGCAAAATGCGCGCCGGTATGTAGTTGTTTTAAATTTGGAAATACTTGTTTTAATCCTTTAATGCTATCTGCATAAGCAATAACAATATCTGTAGTTAATAATTCTTGTCTATTTGCTTTGTGTTTAAAACAATATTGACCATAAAAATATAATGCCCTACTATCTCCGTCTCCATATGTTACAATTTTGTTCTTAGGCAATTGTTGCTGATTAATGAAAGCAGCAGCAGTATTACCCATTTGGTATTGTAATAAATTAGGATAAAAATTAGTACTTAATAAAATATTGATACTAAGAATGGTAAATACAGCAGCAAAAATAATTTTGGGAATAGAAACAAAATTTGACTGCTTAAATAAATACCAGAAATAGGCTGTTGCTAAAAATATCGATAGCCCAAAAGCAACCACTGTCAGTTCTTTAAATGGATAACGCATTAGTATCAATAGAATAACCCATAATAAACTAAAAACAATTGCATGAATAATAATTAAAGGCTTTTTTAAATAAGTCAATTCATTGGTGAAAAACAATTGGTGTAGAAATTTCGCAGTAATAATAGCAGCCAATGGAAAAACTACAAAAATATAATGGGGTAATTGCGCCTGACTTCTAGCCAAAATACAATAGGTAAACACAAATCCGCCGGTAGAAATCCACTCTTCTTTATTGGTTAAATAAAATTTATTTAAAATGATTGCTCGAAATGCCGCAATTAATCCTACTAAAAAAAACAATACCCATGGCAAAAAACTCCATAGCATATTCTCTAACAAAAAAGTAAAATAACTCATTTCGTGAAAACTATTTTCTCCTGTATATCTACCAAAACTTTGGGTCCAATAATAAAACCTAAGCCCAGATTTAATAGGTACATTATTAATTAATTTACCTGGATGAAGGTCGAATTGTTGGTACAACCCGATACTCATTGGAATTAATAAAATGGCAATAATGATGATACCAATTAAATATTCCCATCTAAAAAATTGTTTCCACTCACGTTGTAAAATAAAATGAGGCGAAAAAGCTAGAATAGGCACTATTAAAGCAATTGGGCCTTTTGTCATCATCCCACCTGCTATCGCAACAAACGCAATTAACAAATGCTTTAAATGATTATTTTTAAACCAAGCGGCTAATTGCCAGATACTCAAAATCACCCAACCCATTAGCATGGTATCGCAACGCACATCTTGTGTAATTAAAAATAAGGCTTGCGAAGTAGCCAACACAATTGCTGCTAATTGAGCAGTTGTTTTATTGTAATATAATAAGGCAAATTGATAAGTAGCATACACAGCCAAAATAGCAAAGACAAATGAGGGTAAACGATAAGCCCAATCATGAATGCCAAAAATCTTTAAACTTAGAGCCGACAACCAAAACAACATCGGTGGCTTGTCTAAATAATCGGCTCCAATATCATAAAATTGTAGGTAAGATTTTCTTTCTAGCATTTCTCTACTAATTGAAGCATACTGTGCCGCATCAATATCCATGAGTGGAATTAATATCATACCCGTTAAGCAAGTAATAAAACTTAAAAATAAAATAGAATAAAATAAACGCTTAGATATCATATACTCGTATTCTTAGGTTCTATATGCATCGTTCCTACAGTTCGATTAAAAAAATAGGCAGTTGTGTATCCTATTAGCAAACCTAAAATTGCACCAGATACAATATCTAATGGATAATGAACGCCAACATACACCTGTGAAAAACTGATGGTTGCTGCCCATAAAAAAAACAAGTATCCCCATTTATTTATTATTGGTTTTAGTGTTACAAATACAAATGCTGCAAAGCCAAAATGATTGGTAGCGTGAGAAGATGTAAAACTATATCCACCAGAACAATTAGGCAGCAAAAGTCGAACCTGATTAATCAATGAAGGATCACTACAAGGCCTTAACCTCCCAAAAAAAGGCTTTACCAAACTGCTGCTAATTTGATCGGTTAAAACTAATGTGCAAATAGCAGCCAAAATCCAAAAAAAAGCCTGCTTTTTACTATTAATAACAACAAAAAGAATTAAAAAAAGGTATAATGGTGTCCAAGTATTGGCATCACGCCACCAGGGTAAAACTGCGTCTAAAAAAGAATTGGTCCAACTTGTATTTATTTTTAAAAACAAATATCTATCCCAAGTATTAATAAATTCCCAACATTCTTGTACAATATTCATCTGACTAATTCATTTAAATAGGATACATTAAATATAAGCAAATCAATTATTATCAAATATAAACAGTACTTAGCCCAACTTTTTAGCAACAATAATTAAACGTGGAGAATAATGTTCGCCATAAGCTTCCAAGGAATAATTGCCAAAAACTTCTTGCACCTCCATTTGTTGGTGTTCTAACATTTCTGTAAAATCTTTCAAACTAAATTTAGCCACCCTTTCAGTATATAAATTCTTTGGTTCAATATTGGTAGCATCTGTAATTTGAATTTGTTTAAAAAAATGGTTCTCGTCGTTCCATTTGCTAATATGAAAATGAATATCTTCTATTTGATGCGTTGCCAAGGATTCTTCTGCATTTTCGGCGAAAGCAATATTTAAATAATCAATAACAAAAACACCGCCAGGTTTTAAACTTTGTGCAATTGTTCTAAAAGCGTTGTCATGCTCCCTTCTTGTTCTAAAATAGCCAAAGCTGGTAAAGAAATTAAAGGCAAAATCATAATAATTAATCCAAAAAGGTAGCCGCATATCGTGTTGATAAAAGTGTAGCACCTCAGATTCATCTAACTTGGCTTCAATAATGGACTCTTCAGACAAGTCTATTCCTGTAACATTGTATCCCATTTCGGCTAAAGCCTTACTATGACGTCCTTTTCCGCAAGCTACATCTAACATAGTAGCGCCCAAATTTGGTTGTAAATAGGCTATTAACTGTTGGATAAAGCTATTGGCTTCTTCCTCATCTCTGTGTTGGTACAATAAGTGATAATAATGCGAATTGAACCAATCTTTAAACCAAGCCTGCTGCATAATCCAATAATTAAGACTACAAAAATAGGATTCACAAGCAAACAAAAATATTTGAATTACATTTGCACCGAGCAAAAATCAGATTTTAATGGCATTAATTAAGAGTATTTCTGGCATTAGAGGCACTATTGGTGGAAAACCAGGTGACACTTTAAGCCCAATAGACGTTGTTCGATTTACTGCAGCGTATGGAACTTGGATGAAAGCGCAAACAGTTGCATTAGGTGGTGATCAAAAAGATAAAGTTGTTATTGGCAGAGACGGTCGTATTAGCGGAGAACTCGTTCAACGCTTGGTAGTTAGCACCCTCAACGCATTAGGTATAGATGTAATTGACTTAGGTCTAAGCACTACACCAACAGTTGAAATGGCTGTTGTTTTTGAAAAAGCAAACGGGGGAATTATTTTAACTGCAAGCCATAATCCAAAAGAATGGAATGCATTAAAATTATTAAACCATAAAGGCGAATTTATTAGTGGAGAAGATGGTTCAATAATTTTAGATATTGCCGCTGCAGAAGATTTTGAATTTTCTGGCGTAGACGAATTAGGTAGCTACAGCATTAATAACGAGGCCCTTAACCAACATATTGATTTAGTAGTTAATTATCCACTTGTTGACAAAGAAGCCATAAAAGCAGCCGATTTTAATGTTGTATTAGATGCTATCAATAGTACGGGAGCTACAGCAGTTCCCGCTTTACTTACAGCACTAGGTGTAGAAAAAATATTGGTATTAAATGCCGAAGTAAATGGACAATTTGCACACAATCCAGAACCATTACCAGAACATTTGAACCAACTATGCAATGAAGTGAATCGACAAAATGCCGACTTAGGTATTGCAGTAGATCCTGATGTTGATAGGCTTTGTTTTGTTTGTGAAGACGGCAGTTTATTTGGCGAAGAATATACCCTTGTAGCTGTTGCTGATTACATATTACAACACCGAAAAGGCAATACCGTAAGTAATTTATCATCTACTCGTGCATTAAAAGATGTGACTGAAAAAAATGGTGGCGAATATTACCCTAGTGCAGTTGGGGAAGTGAATGTGGTAAATAAAATGAAAGAAGTGAATGCAGTAATTGGTGGAGAAGGAAATGGAGGCATTATTGTTCCAGACTTACATTATGGAAGAGATGCTTTAATTGGTATTGCACTTTTTTTAACGCATTTAGCCAAAGAGAAAAAAACTGCCAAACAATTACGCAATAGTTATCCTGATTATTTTATCAGCAAAAATAAAATAGCATTAAACGATGGTGTTGACTTACATAAAATTTTCACCGCCATTAAACACAAGTACAAAAAACAACCAATTAACACAATTGATGGATTAAAAATTGAATTTGATAATGATTGGGTGCATTTAAGACCAAGTAATACCGAGCCAATTATTCGTATTTACGCAGAAAGTAATTTTCAAACAACTGCAGCAAATATTGCAAAACGTTTAATGCAAGACATTAACGAAGTGCAATAATTGTAGTAAATTCACTAGATTGTTATTTGTAATTTGCTGAAATTGAAAAGACTATCTAGTAAAATAGCTAGTCTTTAAATGAAAAAGAATATGGAAAGAATTTATCTAGACAATGCTGCTACCACTGCACTAGACTCAGAAGTGTTATTGGCAATGATGCCATACCTGACTACTAATTATGGCAACGCCTCTTCTATTTATAGTTATGGTAGAGAAAGTAGAATGGGTATAGAGAATGCTAGAAAATCTGTAGCCAAATTATTAGGAGCGCATCCGTCTGAGATTTTTTTCACCAGTGGCGGTACAGAGAGTAGCAACACAGCCATCACTGCAGCTGTTAGAGACTTAGGCTGTAAACATATCATTTCTTCAGTCATTGAACACCACGCTACTACGCATACCGTTGAATTCTTACATAATAATAAAGAAGCTGCACTAAGTTATGTAGCGATTCTTGAAAATGGACATATAGATTTAGTAAATCTAGAAAAGCTATTGCAAGAAAGTAACGAAAAATGTTTGGTTAGTTTAATGCATGCCAATAATGAAATTGGCAATATGATTGACCTTCATGAAGTGGGTGTATTATGCAATAAATATGGGGCCATTTTTCATAGTGATACTGTTCAAACCGTTGGTCATTTTCCATTTGATTTAAAAAATACACCTGTTCATTTTATTACAGGATCTGCGCATAAATTTCATGGACCCAAAGGAATTGGCATATTGTATATTAACCAGAATATCAAAATAAAACCCTTTATTAATGGAGGAAGCCAAGAAAGAAACATGCGCGCTGGTACAGAAAATGTATACGGCATTGTTGGATTTGGAAAAGCATTAGAATTAGCTACTGCAAACTTTGAAACAGAGCACAATTATATTTTAGGCTTAAAAAAATATATGATAGATAGTATTACTGCAAATATTTCTGGCTGCAGTTTTAATGGCGATATACTAGGAAAAAGTTTATACGCGGTATTAAGTGTCAATTTTCCTAAAACTGAAAAAAGCGAAATGATACTTTTTAACATGGACATTAACCATATTTGCGTTAGTGGCGGAAGTGCTTGCACAAGTGGCGCCGATCAAGGATCTCATGTGATTCGTGCCCTTAATAATAATTCTAATAAAGTAACTGTTCGCTTCTCTTTTAGCAAACACAATACCAAGGAAGAAATTGATATGGTAGTTGAAAAGTTAAAAGAGCTGATATAAAATTTCTTTTATATCAGCATATATACTTATCTAAAATCTGCTTCATTAAATTCATCGTCGTTCCCGGTATCCATAGAACCTAAGTTTAGCATACTTCCCATCAAATCTTTGAATTCAATTCTGCCTTCAATATTCTTTTTACTAATCATAGAGTAAGCCGACAACCCGTGTAATACAAATTCCATTAACATAGCAGACTCTTGTTCATTGGCTAACGGAAAATATTTCTTTACAAAAGCATATAATCCATCTACTTGATAGAGTGCCGCAATTTTATCGGCGTCTTTCATATCTAATAATAAATCGAGTTGTTTACCGCCATCGAACCAACGAATAATTGATTTATAAGGATTCTCAACTTCTTTTTCGTCTATTGGTTTTTTACTTGTGCTTCTTTTCTTTTTAACCTGATCGGGGTTGGGAAAATAGTGTATAAATTGCGAACGAATTGACTTGTCTAATAATTGCACTGCCACTTGATAAGGACCTTCTTGCTCTCCTTCGTATACCAATTCAATCTTACCTGTAATGGCAGGAATAATACCTTGTAAATCGCTAATCCAAACCTGCGTTTTGGATTCGTTATGAATGATGGCTCTGCGTTCGGCACTACTTACTGCATTTTCAAATGCGGCAATGGTTAACCTAGCACTAACGCCACTTTTTTTGTCTACATATTCATTGTTTCTGGCTTCAAAAGCAATTTGTTCCACCAATCTTTTAATCAAATCACTTATGGTTACGCGCGCTTTTTGCGCGTCTAATAAAGAGGCTTCCTGCTCTGTAATTGCCAAAGATGTTTCAATGTCTTTTGGATAATGGGTTAATATTTGGCTTTGAATTCTATCTTTTAAAGGTGTTACAATACTTCCTCGATTGGTATAGTCTTCGGGGTTGGCTGTAAATACAAATAAAATATCTAAAGGCATTCTAATTTTAAACCCACGAATTTGAATATCACCTTCTTGTAAAATATTAAATAATGCCACTTGAATTCTTGCTTGTAAATCTGGCAATTCATTAATTACAAATATTCCACGATTGCTTCTAGGAATAATGCCATAGTGAATTACTTCTTCGTCGGAAAAACTCAATTTTAAATTTGCTGCTTTAATAGGATCTATATCCCCTATCAAATCTGCCACACTTACATCGGGTGTGGCTAATTTTTCGCCATAACGTTCAGACCTATTCACCCAATGAATGGGGGTATCTTTTCCTAAAGTAGCCACTAGGTCCTTTGCGTATTTGCTTAATGGATGCAATGGATCGTCGTTTACTTCACTACCTGCTATAGTAGGAATATATTCGTCTAATAAATCCACCATCTGCCTAGCCATTCTGGTTTTAGCTTGACCACGAAGTCCTAGAAACAAAATATTGTGTCGACTTAAAATAGCACGTTCAGTATCTGGGATAACGGTATCCTCGTAACCCATTATTCCTGTAAACGGATTTTCTTTTTGCTGCATTTTTATAATCAGATTGTCTCTGATTTCTTCTTTCACAGATTTAGAGTTGTAACCAGCTTTAATTAATTGACCGAGGGTTTGTATTTTTTTTATGTCCATGTTTAGTATAGATATAGTCGTTAAATGAAATTAAAAAACAGTTTTTCTTTTGCCACTTTCAAAGTCCTTAAAAATAAAAGCACCCAATTTATCGAGCGAAGCAAAGAATGCTTTTCCATTATTGGTTTCGGTAAATTCCTGTACAAACTTTTGTAGATAAGGATCAGAAGCAATCATAAAAGTAGTAATAGGAATTTTTAATTTTTTGCACTGCGCCGCTAAGTTGATGCAACGATTAACAACTTTACGGTCTAATCCAAAACTATTCTTATAATATTTTTTGCCAATTTTTAAACAGGTGGGTTTGCCATCTGTGATCATAAAAATTTGCTTATTAGGATTTTTACGTCGGCGCAATAAATCCATGGCAAGTTCAAGCCCAGCAACAGTATTAGTATGATAAGGGCCAACTTGTAAATAAGGAAGGTCTTTAATTTCAATACTCCAAGCATCATTTCCAAATACTACAATATCAAGTGTGTCTTTGGGGTAGCGCGTAGTAATTAATTCGCTGAGCGCCATCGCTACTTTTTTAGCTGGCGTGATTCTGTCTTCGCCATATAAAATCATAGAATGCGAAATATCAATCATTAATACAGTGGAGGTTTGCGTTTTAAAATCGCTTTCTCGAATATGCAAATCATCTTCGTGCATAGAAAAGTTTTCTACCCCATGATTGATTTGTGCATTTCTGATACTTTCTGTAAAATCTATTTGTTCGAGTGTATCGCCAAACTGAAAAGGCCTTGTATCAGGATTTACTTCATCGCCCTGACCTAGTTTAAAAGTTTGATGATTGCCTTGTTTAGTTTTTTTAAGTTTGCCAAAAATTTCTTCTAAACTTTTTTTGCGAATAGTTTGTTCAGACTTACTGGTAATTTTAAAACTACCATCTTGTGGATTTTCATTGATGTATCCATTTTCTTTGAGGTCATCAATAAAATCACCCATCCCATATTCAGAATCGGTTAATTTATATTGCCTATCAAGCTCGTTTAACCACGACAATGCTTCTGTGGCATCACCATTGGTATAGGTTAGAAGCTGCGTAAAAATATCGAGTATCTGCTCGAATTTCGATTTGCTCTCTGCATTGGGGTCAAAATGAATAAAACGGTGGCCTATCATAACTAACTACTATAACAATACTTTCTGCAATTGGTTCTAACTAAAACAGCTGAGATTTTCACCCCAGCTGTTTGGTACTAACATCAACCTATTTATTTATTAGGAGCAGCTAAATTGGGCGCTGAATCAGCAGCCATCATCTTACCTGGAATTTGAATTTTTGGATTATAAACAGCTTCCATTTGCTCTAAACCTTTTAAATAACTTTCAGCCATTCTTTTTTCGTCAGCCATCTGATCGGCTTTATCGCCAGAAAGAGTATTGCAGAATTTCACTTGTTGCAATAAATCTTTTTTAACAGATGCCATTACTTTTTCGGCTAATTTTTTATCGTCTGCCATTAAACAAGCTTCTAAGAATAGTAGTGAATTTTTATTGTGCATATTTCCACGGCTTACCATACCATAAGGGAAATTTTCGTCCAACATCATTTGGTCTACTTTATCTAATACTTTACGAGCTTCTTCTTTTCTATTTTTAGCAGCTAAGTCAATAGCCAATTCTGCATAAGCATTACGGATAGAATTTAAGTGTCTGCGATTCTCTTCGTCGTAATAAACACCTTTTACATTGGCATTCCCAAAAGCAAAGTTATTTAATGCTTTAGACAACATCCAATCAGTATGA
>Ga0214919_10006741_pt1 | contig 15684 bp, 17 predicted proteins | sample LL1503_MetaG_FD_177994 | JGI IMG/M metagenome (GOLD analysis project Ga0214919, IMG submission 177994) | Freshwater microbial communities from Lake Lanier, Atlanta, Georgia, United States - LL-1503 | ecosystem: Environmental > Aquatic > Freshwater > Lake | place: USA: Georgia | collected... | reverse complement strand
ATCCTTTGCCTGAAGGCCTGCAGGTGCCAGCGCTTATTAAAGGCTATTTGCGAAGTGGTGCTTGGATTTGTGGTGAGCCTGCGTGGGATCCTGATTTTCATAGCGCGGACTTATTCATGATGTTGCCACTTTCGCGCCTTGATAGCCGCTACGCAAGACACTACTTAAAAGAAGCGGAGCCGGCATGAATGCCCCCGATAACAGACATTTCGACAATATCTCTAAATCCCTCCTCAAAAAACCTAAACCACTGCGCTTCCGAACCATCTGGATTTCTGATGTGCACCTCGGAACCAGTGGCTGCCAAGCAAAGCGTCTGCTGGAATTCCTCAAAGCGACTGAATCTGACAAACTGTACTTAGTCGGCGACATCGTCGACGGCTGGCAGCTCAAACGTCGCTGGTACTGGCATCAAACACACAATGACGTAGTGCAGTTGGTAATGAAAAAAGCCAAGAAAGGTACGAAAGTTATTTTTGTACCCGGTAATCACGATGAGGTGGTTCGACAATTCATTGGTTTGAATTTCGGCGGCATCAAAATTCGTGATGAGCATGTGCACACCACCGCCAATGGTAAACGTATGCTAGTGCTGCATGGCGATCGGTTCGATGGTGTGATTGCTTGCGCTAAGTGGTTAGCCTATGTGGGTGATTCGCTATACACCATGATTTTGAAATTTAATCAGATCTTTAATGTATGGCGCGCACGCGTTGGTCTGCCTTATTGGTCGCTGTCACAATATCTAAAATTAAAAGTTAAAAATGCAGTGAGTTACATCACTTCATTTGAAGATGCCTTAGCCGCAGAGGCTCGCAAGCAAAATTTAGATGGCGTTATCTGTGGTCACATACACAAAGCAGAAATTCGTGACATCGACGGCATTCTGTATTGCAACGATGGCGATTGGGTAGAGAGTCTTACCGCATTGGTAGAAGATGAAGTCGGTGAACTTCATTTGGTTGATTGGCATGAAATCATGTTGCGCTGGGAGCAGCGTCAATTTTCCAAAAAAGAGTCCATTCTTAATACTGCCACTGTCTAATAGTGTTTACTGCCGTCGAACCGGCGATATCAATAGATTTAGAAGGCATGAATTTGTCAAAGCCATCGACTAAAGACATCGCCCTTACCGCTAACAAGCGCTTACTCGTCATATCGGTTTCCGCCGGTAGTGGCCATATACGTGCCGCTCAGGGAATCGAAGCCCATGCCCACATTCTTTTTCCCGAATGGACTGTGCGCCACCGCGATCTGATGCAGCTCGTTCCTGCCTACTTCAGAAAAATTTATACCGACTTGTATCTAAAACTCGCTGGTGGATTACCCGAAGCTTGGGGCTGGTTGTACCGAAAAACAGATCATGAACCTACAGGTAGCTTGACTGAACGTTGCCGCCGCAGCTTACAACGCCTGTCTGCACAAAAGCTTTTCTCAGAGATCGCTGATTACAAACCCGATGCTATCGTTTGTACTCACTTTCTGCCCGCTGAACTGCTAGCGGATGCTGTTTTACAAAAACGTCTAGCGTGTCCGGTATGGGTCATGGTGACTGATTTCGATCTGCATCAGATGTGGGTACATGAAGGCATTGCTGGTTATTTCGTCGCTAATGAAGAAATCTCATTTCGCTTAGAAAGTAGCGGCGTTCCCAAATCAAATATAGTCGTTACAGGAATTCCTGTCATGCCTGAATTTGTTAATCAACCCGAACGTGACGTGTGCGCTGCTAAGGTTGGATTAAATCCTACGCATAAAACTCTGCTGATTATGGGCGGCGGTGCTGGATTGGGCATCAACTGCCATTTAGTGAATTCTTTATTGAATCTGCAAGCTCATGTACAAATTATTGTCATGGCAGGAAAAAATAAATCTCTGCTCGACGAATTATTGAAATTATCCACGCAGTGGCCAGGTCGACTCGTCGTCATGGGCTTTACCGACAAAGTACCTGAGCTGATGGCGTGCGCTGATTTGGTGATCACCAAGCCAGGCGGTTTGAGTACATCAGAATGTCTAGTAATGGGTCTGCCTATGGTGTTGATTAACCCTATCCCCGGTCAAGAAGAACGCAATGCCAGCTATCTTTTACAAGAGGGTGTCGCTCAACGCGCCGATGATGTAGCGACCCTGTTGTATCGCTTAACCCAGCTATTAGCTAAACCCGAAAAACTCGACGAAATGAAGAGACAAGCTTCAGCACTTGGCAGATCAGGCGCTGCTAGTACTTTGCTTAATCACATAGAAAAAAATCTGACGGGTCATAACGTATGACAAATGCTAACTGGATGTCCATGGCTTACACCTTACTGAGCATTTTCGTACTCGGATTTTTTTTCGCAAAATTAGAAATTGCGATTGAAGGTGACGCAGGCTGGGCAGAGAACCTTCCTACCTGGCGTATCGAAGGTCATTGGCTACTCGATATTTTTTGGGGTGGTAGGGTCATGACTGGCTATCACGCCTGGGCTTTTTCTATCATCGCTTTATTTTTTCATTTCCCATTGGTGTTTAGCGGCGATTATTCTTGGCAAGCCGAGATCCGTGTATTAGCCAGCATCATGCTTTTTTGGGTGAGCGAAGATTTTTTATGGTTTGTGCTTAATCCCGCATTTGGATTTAAGCGCTTCGAAAAAACTCATGCCAACTGGCATAAAAATTGGGTGGCTGGTGCACCGATTGAATATTGGATATTTACGCCGCTGGGATTTTGGCTGATGTATCTGTCATATGCAGCAAGCCCCTAACATCGATAGTTACTCAGTCAAAGCGCTATCAATCAAAGAAAAATTCCGGACTCAGCACAGCTTTAAGAAATACCTCATTACCCTCGTCGCGCTGTCGATGGGAGATCCACCAAGCGTTAGATTTTTTTACAGTCCAATCCTGCTCTTCACCGGTCAACAACAGCGAAGCCACCTCGCCGAGCCATGGCTGATGCCCTACTACCATCACCGGAATTTTTGAATCAGGCCAACCCACGACATTAATCACATCTGCCGCACTGGCCATGGGTCCAATCTCTGGAATAATTTTATATTTGCGACCTAAAGCGTCGACGGTCTGAATCGTTCTCGATGTGGGACTGCATAAAATTTTGCAGCCGCTTGGTAAGGTGCGATCTAACCAAACGCCCATGCGTATTGCCTGCTTGCGTCCCTGTTGCGTCAGCTCGCGCCCCTCATCGGGTTCACCCGCTTCGGCTTGCGCATGACGCCAGAGAATCAAATCCATTTATCCACCCAAGGTGTTCATTAAATGTTGTTGTACGCTGAATTCTGTCTGCTCTGTCCGAGCTTTACGTCGATGATATATCCCGGCCGAGTCCAGCTCCCACGAATTTTGATTGTCTTTCAGATAAGGTAGCAGACCTTCTTGCAATACACGTTTTTTAAGTTGTGGATCAAGGACAGGAAAAGCTATCTCTATGCGCCTGAAAAGATTACGGTTCATCCAGTCTGCGCTAGATAGATACACATCATTCGCACCTTCATTAAGAAAGTTAAAAATTCGACTGTGTTCCAAAAATCGTCCAACGATGGATCGAACCCGAATTGTCTCAGAAAGACCGGGCACTCCGGGACGAAGCGAACAAGCTCCACGAACAATAAGTTCAATCTTTACACCCGCCTGCGATGCTTCATACAACGCTTCGATAATCGATTCGTCTACCAACGAGTTCATCTTCGCGGTAATCTGACCCATACCACCTTGTTTAGCAATTTGTGTCTCGTTACGTATTGCCTTAACTAATTCACGCTGCAATTCAAACGGTGCTATCCACAAGTGCTGCAGTTTTCTTGGTTTAGCCAAACTAGTCAGGCTAATGAAAACTTCATTCACATCTTTCGTGAGTCCTACGTTTGCTGTAAGCAAACCAAAATCCGTATAAAACTTGGTTGTGGTGGGATGATAATTCCCTGTTCCCATATGCGCATAAAAGCGTAGCTTGCCGGATTCGCGGCGTATCACTAATGCCATCTTGGCGTGCGTCTTTAAACCTACCACGCCATACACGACTTGTGCGCCTGCACGTTCTAGACGATCGGCCCAATTGATATTGGCTTCTTCATCAAAGCGCGCCATCAATTCCACGACCACGGTAACTTCTTTTCCATTATGTGCGGCCATGATTAAGGCCTCCATCAATTCAGAATTCATACCTGTACGGTAAATAGTCTGCTTGATGGCAACAACCTGTGGATCGTGCGCTGCGGTACGAATGAAATCAATAACGGGTTGAAATGACTGAAACGGATGATGCAAAAGAATATCTTTATTCGCGATCGCGCCAAATAGATCGCCATCAACTAATGAAACAGAAAGCTTGGCAGAAAATGGAGCAAAACGCCATTCAGGGCGCGAAGCATAGTCGACTAACTCATTAAGTCGAACCATATTCACCGGGCCATTCACGCGATAAAGAAACTCGGGCGCGATATTGAATTGATTGAGCAAAAAATTAGATAGGTTAGATGGGCAGTTTTCTGCCACCTCAAGACGAACAGCAAAGCCAAAATGCCGTGTTTGAAGTTCACCCTTTAACGCTTGACGCAAGTTTTTAACTTCTTCTTCATCCACCCACAAATCACTATCACGCGTGACTCGAAATTGGGAGTAACTTTTGACTTCGCGACCTGGAAAAAGATCTTCTATGTGGGCATGAATGACTGAGGAAAGAAGACAAAATGTCTGTCCTTCAGCTGAGATTTTTTCAGGTAACTTAATAATACGCGGAAGCACACGTGGCGCCTTGATCACGGCTATCGATGTACCCCGTCCATAGGCATCTTTACCATCAAGTTCAACGATGAAATTAAGACTTTTATTGACGATTTGCGGAAACGGATGCGATGGATCAAGCACAATTGGCGTGAGAATAGGTCTGACTTCACGCTCAAAATAATCTTTAACCCACGCCCGCTGCTCTTCGCTTCGGTCAACATGTCGAACCAAATGAATACCCTGCTCGGCTAGCGCAGGAAGAATTTGTTCGTTAAGTACAGTGTACTGCTCATGAACCAGATCCTGCGCTGCTGGCCCGACTAAGTCAAAGCCATCTGGCACAATAGGGTCAAGAGACAGGGAATTTTCGCGCTCCATGGCCATCAAGCTAGCAATACGAACCTCAAAGAATTCATCGAGATTGCTACTGACTATGCAAAGAAATTTCAAGCGCTCAAGCAGTGGCAGACTGTGATCCTGAGCTTGGGCAAGTACTCGGCGATTAAACGCTAACAAAGAAAGCTCGCGGTTAAGTAGATCCAATTTCGCAGAAATTGGCGAAGTCGAGGCCGCTTGAGAGCTAGCCGACTTAACAGATTTGGCAATTCGGGAGGCGCGCATACTTTGTAGTCTACGAGTTGTCGGTGACATATTAATGACAATGCTTATTATTTGTGCAATTTCCTGTCATAAACCTGACACACGCTGGCTTTATAGTACCCCCTGAAAATGTTTTTGTGTCACCCCTCTATTGAGCTTAAGGAGTAAATATGAGTAACAAGCAATTACTGAAAAACGTAAGCGGCCTCTTTACTGGGCTGGTACTAGCAATGTCTGCACACGCAGCTGACTTGACGGGTGCAGGTGCGACTTTTCCTTACCCAATCTATTCTAAATGGGCTGAGGCTTACAAAGCATCGACTGGCATTGGACTGAACTACCAATCCATAGGCTCGGGCGGCGGTATTCGTCAAATCAAGGCTAAGACCGTTGATTTTGGCGCATCCGATATGCCACTCAAGCAAGACGAGTTAGAAAAAGAAGGTCTAATCCAGTTCCCAGCCATCATCGGCGGCGTGGTTCCTGTGTTTAACCTCGATGGCGTGGCAGCAGGTCAGCTGAAATTAACATCCGATGTAATCGCCGGTATCCATCTGGGCAAAATCACTAAATGGAATGCTCCTGAAATCGCTAGCCTTAACCCAGGTGTAACTCTGCCAGCAATGAATATCACTGTCGTACATCGTGCTGATGGTTCGGGCACCACTTTCCTGTGGACTGACTTCCTGTCCAAAACAAATGCTGATTTCAAAAATACAGTTGGCGCAGGTACGGCTGTGAAATGGCCAACAGGTGTAGGCGGTAAAGGTAATGAAGGTGTGGCAGCTAACGTTCAGCGAGTCAAAGGTTCCTTTGGCTACATCGAATATGCGTACGCAAAGAAAAATAAAATTGCTTATGCTCAGCTGAAAAATCATGACGGTGAATTTGTACTGCCGGATGATGAGACATTCAAAGCAGCAGCAGCAGGAGCTGATTGGGCAGGTACACCAGGTATGGGCGTTGTTCTAACCAACCAAAGCGGCAAGAACAGCTGGCCTGCTACTGGTGCATCATTCATCATGATGCACAAATCGCAAGCTGATGGCTTGACTGGTCGTGCAGTGTTGAAGTTCTTTGACTGGGCATATAAAAATGGTTCAGCCATGGCAACCGAACTCGATTACGTTCCTTTGCCACCTTCAACGGTTAAACTGATCCAAGATAGCTGGAAAGCAAATCTTAAGGATGCGACTAGCGGTAAAGCAATCTGGTAATTAGTCATGCGTTAGTAAAAAGCCCGCCGTATGGCGGGCTTTTTTTTGCCTCACTCTAAGACTGTAAATCAAACAGCTAGTGAAAAATCGGCTAACGCTAAAATAGTACTCTCCACGATTGAATCAGAAGTAGCCTATGAAAAAACCAGCCCCAGCAATCACAATTAAAAAAGTCTCTCCGAGAGATGAGATTGAATTTCTTCGTGTAGCACGAGCAAGTCGTTCAATTCATAACGCTTGGGTGAAGGTTCCTTTGACAGTCAGCGCTTTCAGGCGCTATGTCAATGATATGCGTACCGCCGAAGACCAGGCATTTGTAGTGCGACGTCGTGACACTGGATCTATAGCGGGGGTAGTAGAGCTACAGGATATTTTTATGGGCGATTTTAAAAACGCCTACATTATCTATTACGCGTTTGAAGGCCATCAACGGCAGGGGTTGATGAAGCAAGCCGTAATAGAAGTTATACAAATCGCTTTTTCTAAGCTTAAGCTACACAGATTAGAAGCCAATATTCAACCAGAAAATAAAGCGTCCAAAAAACTCGCCAAAACCTGCGGCTTTAGTAAGGAAGGATATAGCCCGAAATTCCTAAAAAAAGGCGGCCAATGGTGCGATCACGAACGGTGGGCTTTATTAAATCCAACGGAATGAATTTAAGTAATTTTTCGTCACTCTGAATGTCGGGGTGAGCTACTTTGATCAAGGGCCACACCTGATTTCAAGCTCTCAAACTGACACGCTTCGTTCGCACGAACAAAATGCAAATCCGCAAATCCAGCACGAACGGTTTCGCCTGTATTGTCAGAATCTGAAGCTACCGCGACTAATTTAAGACGAGCATCGGGTGTACCAAATGACCGTTTTACGTCTTGATGAATATTGACTCGCTCGGTTACCCAAAATCCGGCCTCATCATTACCGGAACGCTGCACGATCATACGAACTCTATCGGTGTAGGCGTTCGGCATATGAGTTCCAACAGGATGGCGATTGTCCCAAACATAATTGATTGCTCCGTCGGGTACGCGACTGCCATAAAAAGCACGGGCCAGAGTTAACGATGCTTTCTCAGTCAAACTCAACGCCGCTGATGGCAAGTCAAAAGCGAGATAAATACGTGCGGCGTAATCATCACCACGACGACGTGTCATGTCAGCAGAGCGAACCACTCCATCAACACGCCAACGCCAACAGAGTACGGGCGTATTTATTAAATCGATATCGACGGGTCGTCCCAATAAAGCCATGCTGCGCTCTGCGCGCGCCTCTATCGCATCAACGCCATCCCATAAACTAATGCGATAGGAAGTTGCGGGCACTTGGGTTTCAAGTCGAATTAACTGCCATGGCGCTGGTATTTCAGGCTTTGCCGAAGAAAATTTACCAATCATGACCTGAGCAAACGAAGGGCCACTAGCTAACATTACGATTATTAATAACACTCCACTGCGGCTATTTATCATCAACTATCCCGGTAAGATATGCGATTCACAATCGATAAGAAACGTACTGGACTCAGAAAAAATGAGTACGGGTTTATTACAGCTATCGAGTGTCGATTCTTCAAACGGTACGAAATCCATACTCAAAAAACTATACGTAAATGCAAGTATACGACGGCCAATTAAGCGTGGTGCTCCTAAAATTTTAAAGCTCTGATTAGAAAATATTTCTTGCGTCTCTGGATTGTTTTTAGCAAATTCATGAACTAGCATACCTACATAATCTTGCGAATCAATCGCAAGAATCATTATTTGGGCATCAGTTTTCAATTCTCGAAATGCATCAAGACACCGCTCCAGACAATCTGTACTGAATTTTTCAGGCCAGCTGCTAGCAGCAAATTCTTGACCTACTGATACTTTATCCAAAAGCCTGCTCATAGGATGTCCCTTTAGCTAATGAAATCGAGGTGGATTGTGGATGATTTTTTTCTAGCCCTTTTTTTTCTGCATCAACGATAAATTCATGAATCGTTGAAACCAACGATTCTGTATAAGGTACCGGGTGAGCACTACCAGGCACGTCGATAAAAGAAACGTTTATTGGCAGTGAATGCATACGTTGGAGTACCGCCTCAGATAAAAGTTGTGACTCTGATGAGCGAATTACCATGATGGGTATATCAATAGCTGAAAATTGCTCTTCAAAGCTAATACCAAACAGGGTTTTTTGGTGGGGCAAATCCATGTAATTTGGTCTTGCGACGGCTGATAACAATCGCGTATCGACGTCCAACTTTTGCGACAAGCTAGGCGCATCACGGCTACCGCTGTGCCGACCCGGAAAAAATGAAGCTCGTCCAAGTGCACCATATAAACTCATCAGACCGGACCAAGGTAAGACGCAACCCACATCGTTTATGACAATCGATCGTAGATAATCCGGCTTGTGTAGCGCTAAAAAAATCGCTATCAAACCACCCATGCTGTTACCCACCAAATGAATATGCCGCTTACTATTTTCAGCATGACTGATCGAACCCAGTAGATAATTGTAGGCAGAAAATGCTTCTTCCAAACAGCGACTCATGCGGTAGTCTGATCCTATCGGTAGGTGGTCCGATAAGCCGCGCCCGCTAAAATCTAGTGCATAGGTCGCGAATGCGTTCTTAGTCAGGTCTGAGAATGCGTGGAAACCAGCGGCGGTCTCTAAGATGCCGGGTAAACAAAGTAGATGGTGGCTAGCGCTGGACGACCCAATTGCCGTTATGCCCAACGTATAAGAACCTGATTCGTCGAATACAGGTAAATTGATGTCGCTGTTCAAATCATGCCCCCTATCGGGTCGCATCGACCGCCCACCTAAGTTAATAACAAACTCAACTCAGAGGGTATCTTGTGATTATGAAACTTTGATGACGAGATGCCATTAGGTCAGACTAACCCTGGCTAGCCAGTTAAACCCGAGGGATAACGCTGGCTGAGAAATTTAATACTGGCGCTGCTCTTGTGTTTTACACGACCCAACTAATACTGGAGACCGCTGGTCGAATTTGATCTCGATCGCTTTTTGGCTAACCACCAAAGCCGCTGTTGATACAGGCATGTCAGATATGACGGTCAAATCCATGCGAGCGGCCAGCTCATAGGCTTCCTCGATAACATAGAAGCCATATTTCTCTAAACGCTGTAGTTCACTAATTAACGCTTGCCTATCCATTGCGATCTCCATAGCTGCCCTCTAAATCCTGCTGATTTTATTTAAAGCAAAGGGTACCTGCGATATATGTCAGGGTTATAAAAAACTCATGACAAAATGAATACCGAAATTCGCCGCCTATATCAATACTAAGACGGAGAAAACACAGAGAATGGATAATCAGAAATGATTGGCACTAATGACGAACACGCTAACTCAGTTTAGTTTAGCAGTCGGCGAATAGTAAAGATTTGCGTGGTGCTCTCAGGATCGACCTCAATCACAACCGCATCGGTCAGCTGAGCTCCAGGTACAACTAGTCGCTGAACTACGTCGAGGTCTGGACCCTTACTCGCAAGGGGACGGTCGACTTTAAACACGTGACTGTCACCTTGTATTAAGAGCACAGGTTTTTTCCAACTCGATATTTCTTGTTGAAATGCGGCTAGCCAGTCAACAAAACCTGATTCGGGTAGTTTAGATGAATCGTAAAAAGTATCGGCCTGCATCGCGAAAACAATCGCCTTATGATTTTGTTTGCGGGCCTTAGCAAACACTTCTTTCATCCACGCGATATTAGCTTCATTACGTAATTTAAACTCGCTCGATGACGGCAATTCAGGCTGATCATTATTGTTTGATCCCACCATGTGAATAGTGGCAAAGCTAATGTTCTCGACTGCCCAGCGTCGATTTTCAGGGAAATTACGAAAAGCCGCCTGTGCTGATTGCTGCTCAAGCGTTAAAGGCTGACGTCCTAAGCTCTGATCAGAAGAAAAAAATAGTCCTCTGATTTTTTTTAAACGCTCAATTGGATCATAAGGGCCATTATTTTTCCGATGGCAATCGGTCCACTCATTATCACCCGGCGTATAAATCAAGGGCTTATCAAAAGTCATAAATTGGCTGTAGACTCGCGCGAACATTTCGTCGCTACACAACGTACTACCCGATTTTATGTCGCCGACATGAATAGTAAATCGAGTAGGTTCGTGATTGATACGTTCAACCAGCTGATCGAGTTGGCTAGCAGAAATGTAAGAGGTATCACCTATTGCTGTGAATTGAAAATTTTTTGCGTTAACTAACGGAGAAACAAAGAAAAACAAGGCAAAAAATTTCACTAAGAGTACACGCTCAAACATTATAATTTTTCCCATGATCTCTAATTAATTTTACGTTTGGCTTATCCGCTATTAATTGGTGAGTTACTCACGCCGCTTTTGCTGGTGCTAAAGATTCAGAAAATTGTATGGTAAAGACACTACCCTTGCCTAATTCGGATTCGATCAGCAGACGTGCGTTGTGCCGCATCAGTACATGCTTAACAATGGCTAAACCTAAACCTGTACCCTGAGTCTCACGCGAACGGCCTTTATCAACGCGATAAAAACGCTCGGTTAATCGAGCTAGATTTTCTTGCTTGATACCGATACCGTTATCCTTAACCGAGAACGCTGTACCTTGACTATTTTTATGCCAAGAAATCGCTATCTCGCCACCGTCGGGTGTATAGCGAATCGCATTCGACACCAAGTTACTAAAGGCACTGCGTAATTCTTCTGTACCGCCCAAAATATCTGGCCCATCGCAGGTCAACGACAGCTTATGACGATTATTAGATAATGCTTGAGCTTCGATATGGACTTCGTCGAGTAAATGACGAATATCGACAAATTCATCACGTACGGGATAATCAATAGATTCCAAGCGAGTCAGCACAAGCATATCTTCGATCAGATTTTGCATGCGCTTTCCCTGCTCGACCATGAGTTTGATGTGTTGCTGGCGAGACGACTCATCCAGATTGGGTTCTGAATTAGCGATCTCTAAAAAACCATTAATAACGGTCAATGGAGTACGCAGTTCATGCGAAGCATTGGCAATAAAATCGCGCCTCATTTGATCTAACCGATCAAATTCAGTCATGTCGTGAGTGACTAAAATTTGGCGTCGATTTTCAAAAGGAATAAGCCTAACGATTAATTTACGACCATTGATCGTTAAACTCAGCGGTTCCTCGTAATGGGCCAGAATGATGTAATCGATGAATTCAGGGCTACGAATCAGATTAGTGACTCGCATACCTTTATCGGATTTCAGACTCAGGCCTAACTGTCGTTCAGCAACCGGATTACACCACTCGAGAAATAACACATCATCCATGATGACGACGCCATCTGGCAATTGACTCATGGCTTCACGAAAACGCGACAACCACTCAGCTAGTTCAGCTCGACTTTTTTGATCGTCGCGGCGCAGACGATAGAGTTTGGCGAAAATGTCGGTCCACGATCCCCACCCATCTTTGAGTTTGACCTCCTCGGGTCTATCCAACCACAGCGACAAGTGATACATGTAGCGTAGCTGAACAAAGATCAGGATGAGCAAGATAAGAAATGCTATCGCCAACCCTCGGGTGAAATCCCAGACGGCCCAACCAGTGAATCCAGCGGCCAACAGTAATACCAGCCGGACCATTACAGGAATCCAGAACAAGGTTCTTGAAGTCATACAAAAATGGAATTATTTTTCAGACAGCATGTAGCCTACACTACGAACGGTCTTGACGAGGAAATCCGCTTTACCTAAGGCTTTACGTAAACGCAGGACATGGACATCGACGGTCCTTTCCTCGAGTACCGCGTGATCGCCCCAGACTTTATCGAGTAACTGGCTGCGAGAAAACACTCGCTCGGGGTGAGCTATGAGAAATTTAAGTAATTTAAATTCAGCATGACCAATCTCAATCTGCTCATCATGGACATTCACACGGCAACTGACCGGATCGACGGTTAAAGGCCCTAGACTCATCTCAAGTTCAGCATGTTCCGGAGCTTTGCGACGTATCAGCGCCTTAATGCGAGCAACTAATTCACGTGGTGAGAAGGGTTTGGTGATGTAATCATCTGCACCCTGATCAAGCCCAGCAATCTTGTCTTCTTCCATGCCTTTAGCAGTGACCATGATGACGGGCAAGGTACTGAAGTTGCGATCGGAACGAATACGTGCCAACAACCTCAGGCCTGATTGATCTGGCAACATCCAATCGAGAAGAATAACTTGAGGGCGCTTATGCTGAAGATAATTCCAAGCATCAGCGGTGTTTTGAACGGAGTCAACTTCCCAGCCAGCGGACCTGAGCGCAAAGCTCATAAGCTCGACAATAGGGAGCTCGTCTTCCACCAGCAAAATGGGAGAAGAACGGCTAGCCATGGCGAGAAATAGTTAGTCTACTGGGAGGCTTGCTGCAAAATTGCATAATCAGTATGTCGAATGTCTTTTCCTTCGACAATGTATATCACATATTCTGCGATGTTCTTGGCGTGGTCACCGATGCGCTCAATCGCTTTGGCAACCCATACGGTATCGAGTGCTGCCGAAATCGTGCGCGGGTCTTCCATCATGAAGGTCACAGCGTTACGCATCACAGCGCGATATTCGTGATCGATTTCTTCGTCAGCCACGATCAGGCGCGTGGCTTGTTTCTGATCCATGCGCGCAAAGGCATCCAGTGCGTCATGCAATTGACGGCCCGCTGAGGTAGCCATAACACGCACAATATCTTCATGTGCTATGGGTACCAGTCCACGCTGATGTATCGCACTGGCCGCTCGAGCAATCTTGGTAGCTTCATCACCAATACGCTCAAGATCGGTAATGACCTTGATGGTTGCCATAACAGTGCGGAGATCATTCGCAGCTGGCTGGCGCTTAACGATCAAATGACTGCAAGCATCATCCAGTGCAACTTCCATCTGATTGACTTCAATATCTGCAGCAATAATGCGTTCAGCTTCTTGAACGTTGAGCGTGCGAAAACAGTTCATAGCATCGTGAAACTGCTTTTCAACCATACCGCCCATCTGCAGGACACGTGAACGTATTCCTTCCAGATCTAGCTCATATTGTTTCGATGAGTGTTCGCTAGGCATGCTTATATCCTTTATCCGTCACAGTAATTTAAAAATTAACCGAAACGGCCGGTAATGTAATCCTGAGTTTCTTTTTTGCTTGGATTCAGGAAGATTTTATCTGTTTCGCCGAACTCGACTAATTCACCCAGATACATATAGGCGGTGAAATCAGAGCATCGAGCGGCTTGTTGCATGTTGTGAGTCACGATCGCAATCGTGTAATCGTCTTTGAGCTCACTAATTAATTCTTCGATCTTAACAGTGGAGATCGGATCCAAGGCGGAAGTAGGCTCATCCAAGAGTAAAACATCAGGTTTGACAGCTACGCCACGAGCAATACACAAACGCTGCTGCTGTCCGCCTGATAACGACAAACCACTCTTATTGAGTTTGTCTTTAACTTCAGTCCACAAGGCGGCTTTATTCAGCGCCCATTCGACTCGTTCGTCCATTTCACCTTTAGGGAGGTTTTCATACAGACGAACACCAAAGGCGATATTTTCATAAATCGACATGGGGAATGGCGTTGGCTTTTGAAAAACCATACCGATCTTGGCGCGCAAAACATTGACGTCCACATCTTTGTCTAGAATGTTTCGACCTTTGTAAATGATCGAACCTTCGGCTCGCTGACCAGGATATAAATCGTACATACGATTAAGTGTTCGTAACAATGTCGATTTACCGCAGCCGGAGGGCCCAATAAATGCAGTCACTTTTTTATCGAACACATCAAGTTGTATGTTCTTAAGCCCCTGAAACGCTCCATAATAAAAATTCAAATCGTGGACTTTAATAGTCACCGAGTCATCGACTGACACGGACGATTGCTCGCTTAAGGTTGCGGTATTCATTATTTCTTCCTATTAATGAGTTTTTCCAGACCGAACCACGACGCGCGCCACAATGTTCAAAGCCAACACGCTGAACGTGATCAACAAGGCCCCGCCCCACGCAAGTTCGCGCCAATTGTCGTAAGGGCTCATGGCAAACTGGAATATAACCACCGGTAAATTCGCCATAGGCGCATTCATATCTGAACTGAAAAACTGATTGTTCAACGCAGTAAACAGCAATGGAGCTGTTTCACCAGAAATACGTGCTACTGCCAATAGAATGCCGGTAACCACGCCCGCTTTTACGGCGCGCAGTCGAATCATTGTTGCCACCTTCCAGCGGGGTGCCCCGAGCGCATACGCCGCTTCACGCAGACTGCTGGGTACGAGCGCTAGCATATTGTCAGTAGTGCGGACCACAACTGGGATTGCGATTAATGCGATGGCGTAGCTACCTGCCCAACCTGAAAAATGCCGCACATTGGCTACGTAAATCGCATAAATAAACAGACCAATCACAATCGAAGGTGCCGACAACATAATGTCTGTTACGAAACGCGTAATTTGAGCAAATCGGCTTTCCTCGCCGTATTCAGCAAGATACATCCCGGCAAAAATCCCAATCGGGGTACTAATTAACGTCGCTATTCCAACCATCATCAAACTGCCAACAATTGGGTTCAACAAGCCGCCACCCTCGCTACCTGGAGCCGGGGTGGTATGCGTAAACATATCCAAATCAATAGCGCTTAGACCATTGATAACCAGCACCGCTAAAATCCATAACAGCGCAAAAATACCTATCGCCATTGCAGAAATAGAGAGCAATATGCCGATCCGGTGCTGCAAAAGTCGACGTCTATAAATCGGGTTATCTGATTGCAAAATGTGAGCGGACATTATTTGCTTCCCTCGCTCTTACCCATCTGAAGAAGCATCAACTTGGCGGCAGCTAGAACGATGAATGTGATGACAAAGAGAATTAAGCCGAGGGCAAAAAGTGAGGACATATGTAGGCCCGCTTCTGCTTCTGCGAATTCATTCGCCAAGGTCGACGCAATGCTATTTCCCGCTGCAAAAAGTGACCACGACAAATGATGTGAATTACCAATGACAAAGGTAATAGCCATAGTTTCACCCAACGCGCGACCCAAGCCCAGCATGACTCCGCCAACAACGCCGATTCGTGTGTAAGGAAGGACAATATTTCTAACAACTTCCCAACGTGTGCAACCTATTGCATA
>Ga0214919_10006739_pt1 | contig 15687 bp, 14 predicted proteins | sample LL1503_MetaG_FD_177994 | JGI IMG/M metagenome (GOLD analysis project Ga0214919, IMG submission 177994) | Freshwater microbial communities from Lake Lanier, Atlanta, Georgia, United States - LL-1503 | ecosystem: Environmental > Aquatic > Freshwater > Lake | place: USA: Georgia | collected... | reverse complement strand
GTGATTATACACTTTTACACATTTATTGTAAAATAAAATAAAAACATATTATAACTAATAGTATAATATGCTTTCGCAAATAAATAGAATTATAAATGGTAAAACAGATACTGATAAATCAGAAAGGATTGAATGGGATGATTATTTTATGTCAATTGCCTTACTTGCGTCACAACGCAGTCCGTGTAAACGTCTCAATGTAGGCTCTGTTGTAGTCAAAGATGGACGTCTGATTTCAATGGGTTACAATGGTTTTATACCCGGCGCACCGCATATTTCCCGTATCAAAGACAACCACGAGCAATCTATTATTCATAGTGAAATAAATGCCATAACAGATTGTGCCAAGCGCGGTACCAGTTTATCTGGCGCTAAAATCTATGTAACACATTATCCATGTGTAAATTGTTTTAGGTCGATTGCGGCGTCAAATATAAGGGAAATTGTGTATCTAAATGACTACAATAATGACGCAATTGTTGCGCTATTGGCGGCGGATGCTGGGTTGACCATCCGGCGACTTGATGTGCCTACATGCGTGTAGGTCGATATAATTGGTTACAATTTAGCAACCCCCTACACGGTTGTAGGCGACACTGGATAACGCTTACCTTGATAATAGTAGGCGTCCATCGAAATCAGATTGCCGTCTAAGTCCTTCTTGAATGTAGGACCGTTTATGTCGCCAGCCATACAAGTGTTGCCATTTTGTCCTTGTACTAACACACAACATGCTGATGTTTTACAGTTGTCGTCGGTCAAATCCGCTGCGGCTTTATTTAGTTCTCCAGAATTACCTCTGTAATTTTCGCAAAAACTTCTGGCGCCATCAAAGTCTAGGTCTGTTTCCTTTTTAGTGTTAATTGTTGCTGAGTTTGATTGAAATAACACAGTCTTATCTGTATTCAAGTCTGGGTCCTCTCCTTTTTTAAAATCTGATTCGTTTACAAATGTTTCTACTGTAACAGTTTGTATTAATTTTTTGTTAGTTAGTTTATTTAATTCTATGTTGTTAAAATTAATATATACTAACAAACTTACAATAATCGTTATAATTATCGCTATATATTTGTAATTCTCATTTAAAAAAATAATGATTGTGTTCATATATTCTATATTTAGAAAAGGAAAAAATAACAATAAAATAAAATAAAATATACATGTATTCTATAATGGCGTCCAGAAAAAGACACAATAAATCTTCTAAAAAACGTTCAGGCTCAATGATTAGAAAATCATTATCAAAAGGATATAATGTAGCAAAAACAACAACCAAAAAATTTGTACCCAAGGTTAAGGTTGGTTTAGAAACTGTTGGTTATAAAGTGAAGGGTGTTGCGAAGAAAACAGTGCCTCTCATTGAGAAGGTTTCTGATAAACTTCTAGGTTTATTAAATAAGACCAGACGTAATTTAAAAATGAAGGCTAAGGCTTAAAATTATAAGAGTTACTAAATACTTCTTGGCAATCCCACATCCAATTTGGGTCAGAATTTACTAATTGCCTCTTTGGCAAATAATTAAACAAAACATGTAAATAACTTACATATACATGTTTTCCAATATAATATTTTTGCGGTCGTTTTTCTTCCTGTAGTTTATTTATAAAGACATTTAAATCATATATTAATGCTTTTTGATTTTCAGGAATAACATTTATCATTTCTTTATGAAGATTCATAATAGATAATGTGTTTTGAGACATTATTATTATTATTATTATTATTATTATTATTATATTAAAATTTATAATAATAATTTATTTTTTAATATTACTCAATTTTTTATTTTATAACGGTTTTACAATTGTTCCCTTGCTTGTCTTGACCTTCTTTAACCTTGTTCCAGTATTGTGTATTTCGTCGTGACATGTGTTACAAAGACTTATCAGGTTTGCTGGGTGATTCTTATGAAATGTTAGTCCATCTTTCTGGTTTTCAATCAGTCCACGACCATCTGCATCTTGCTGATACTGTAAATGATGAACTTCAGTTGCCATATTTTTACCACATTTTTCACATTGTCCCTTTATATGCTTGGCATTAAAATGAGACTTCTTCTGGTCTAAAACACTTTGTGACTCTGGTTTATATTTCATACGTATGTTATACGCCATTTCTAAGAAATCTTGCGGTAAACTTAGCGACTTACATACTTCAAGACCATACATATTGTTTCCCGGGCCGTCTTTTAGCTTCCTATCATAAATAAGTGAATCTGTCTCTTTGTCATAAATAACCGACATATGCTTACATTTTACACTTGATAAAGATGTTATTTCTTCGTAATCAACTATTTCATGTAAATGTGTCGCAAATATAAACGAACACTCCTTTTTATAGAGAGTTTGAATACCGGCAACAAAAATACTTATAGCACTTGTGCTTTCTGTACCCGAACATAGCTCATCGCCTAAAACAAGACTGTGACTATCTGCGAGGCGCAAAATAGTTCTTAGCTCTGACATTTCAACGGCAAATGTTGATAAACCTTTGAATATATTATCATTACCTAGAATGCGCGTAAAAATTGACTTGTAAGGATAGAATTTGAAAGATGATGCTGGTACATATAAACCCGATTGCGCCATTATAACACTAATACCAAGTGCCCTGATAATGCTGGTTTTTCCGACAGCATTAGTGCCATATAATAGAATTCCATTGGTTTCATCTGTACCAATCGTAACATCATTTGCTACATATAGCTCTGATTGTTGAATTTTTTCAATCAAACAGTGCCGCAAATTTTGTGCTTTTATATAAGATTTTTCTATAGTTGGTTTTTCTATAGTTGGTTTACAATAATTATACTTGAACGCAATATATGTCTTCGCATATGCTAAATCTACACACGTAATTAACTCGCAAATATCTTCTATTTTACTTTGAAACTGTTCCAAACTATTAATAATATTGGAGTAAACTTTACACACAGTATCAATAAGATTTATCTTGATGGAACTAACATCCTTACATAATTTATTTATTTGCTGACTTGTAATAAAACGATTACTAGCAGACTGTTTCTCTATTCCAATTACATCTTTACCAATTTCCAATACAAATTGCCTTTCATCCTTGAAAAATGAAGACTTATATGTTAAGCAAACCGTTTTGCTCTTATTTAATGCCAATACTTCCTCTAATATTTTACATCGCCGGTCTGTCGCAATTAGACTGAAATTGTTCTTCTCAGTTTCATGTATTTTTACAAAGGTATCTAAAGGGTCATCGCTAGAAGCAGATACCTTTTTACTAGTACTTTTCTTCTTTCCACTAGTCTCATAATTGGCAATAATGGAGCTAAAATATGACCTACAACATTCTAGTTGGTCTTCCGATTCCATCAAAGTCATAATTTTATTATCTAATACAGAATCTACGCCATTTTTAATAAAACTCTCTTCAATCTTATGAATATTATCAATATCTTTACACAAATCCATTATAAAAACATTATCCAAAAAAGTAGATATTTCAACAATGTATACTAACAAATTTTGAAACACATTTTCACCTAATTTACCTATTAGATATTCATTTAGCTGATGCTTTTCTAAAACAAAATTATAAAGTAATTTACTGGCTACTATACCTGTATATAACTGATAAATATATTTTGGCTGTATCTTTTTAAGCATTATTTGGCGATTAATTTTTACCAAGTCCTTGAATGAAGACAACATTTGTTTTACTATATTATATTCATCTGTTGTTGCCATCTTGGTTAAGAGACATTCTGTAATGTCGTACTCAGCATGTAAATAATTAACGTTGGTAACTGGGTTCAAAAAACTATGCGCAAATTTGCGCTTACCCATTGGACTAATACATTCATTCAACATCTTTACAACTGAAGAATATTTGCCTCTATAATTATCATCGTCAATGATATTCAATTGCTTTAAAGAATGATTTGCTAAAATCAGTTTGTCGCTGTTGTTTTCGATGATTGGCTCGGCAATTTTATAAACTAAATTTGGATTGTGTTGGTAAATAAAATCTAACAAATAACAGAATGCCTGAGTCGCATAGACTGTCTCACCAAAAATAGTCATAAAGGCTCCAATATCATCAAATTTGTAGAATTTTTTAAGCAGCTGAGCCTGGTATATTTGTTTCTCACAATTCACAGCTCTATCAACATTTTTGTTAGTTACTACTATTCCATTTTCATCTGGTAAACTAACAAAATGTAATGCTTTACTTTTAATATTCACATATCCAACAATATCATTTATATCTTGTTTACATAAATTTGAAATAATAATTGTCTCACTTGGACAATGTACTGAAATAAATCTTTCCAATTCATCAAACGTTGTTGGATTTTTAATATATTGTTCTGAGTATTCCATAACACAAGACTGTCCTGTGTATATATCAATTAGAGCAACTCCAATATAAATAATATGTGTACATAAATTTTGGGCCGTTGTTCCCGATTTTAATAAAGAATATACACCTCTTTTTCTTGTTTGTATCCAAATACAACAAGTTTTGTTAGTTATAGTATCTGGGTCAACTGAAAAATATGTGCCTGGTGAAAATACACCAAGTAATGAACGAGTTATTTGACCGTTTTGTACTTCATCATTTTGTACATATACGACTACAGTATAACCGGTATCCTGTAACTTCTTAATATATTTATCTACTAGATGGTCTTTGAATCCACTTAATACAACATTATCATCGCCAACACAAACCTTTTTATCAACAACATTTAGGTCACAAATCCTGGAAAAGTCGCAAATATTACTACCATATATTGCGTCATTTTTGTCCTTAAGACCATAAACTTCAAAAAAAGCGCCACATTGCATTAGCAAAATTGTGTTTTGACCATATTCCTCTGTGTATTGTTTTGTTAAAGTAAAATAATCTTTTATAAACGACATTGTGGTTTGTTAGTTGGTATTAATTATTTATGTAAAGATGTCTTTATATAAATATATTTATGGTTTATCATATTGTAGTAAATTATTTTTCATCTAGAACTATAAATGTCGTATTTGTATCTGGACTAAAAAGAGTGTTTAATATAAACCGTTTGGCATCAATATAAAATGACCTTGACAAAATAGGAACTGTGTAATAAAAAGTTTTTATTATACACAGCAAAATTGTAATATATAATGGCAATACAAATTTTCTAGTATGGTCTTTAACAATAATATCTCTGAATTTTTCATTATAAATTGAAAATTCAGCTTTAATATTTTCATTCTTGTTTATATATTTTACTTTATATCCATATGTTGTGTTATTATCTATTATATAAACAAATTTTTTAAAACTCTTTTTATTCAAATGTAAATAATGTTGTAATTTAGATATTAAACTATATTCATTATCTGTGAAAATATCAACATCAATATCACTTTTACCAGGTATATAATCTGAGCGCTGAATACTACCAAAATAAAGCAGTTTTGTATCTAAATATTCGCTCAAATTATGAAAAAATTTTTTAGTATTTGGTGAAAAGTCATTTTTTGTAGTTTCCATTATAATATCTTAACATAGTAAGAGAAAAGTTTTATCCCCAGATTTTTACTTTATTCTATTATACTTTTATTCTATTATACTTTTATTCTCATGTTTTAATCTCTTCATTTAAAAAATTATGAAGTAATACATCTTTATTCATGTTAGTTACTTCACCAGCTAACATTGCCGCTTCAAATGTTTTTCTTAAAATATCATTTGGAGCAGTACTGCCAACCTTAATGATTCCATGCTGTCTTAAATATTTTCGAACATCTGTTATACTAGTTTTTTTTAACTCTTTCTGAGCTTCTATAACATTTTTTCTTGTTTGTTTATCTTTTAATAAAACACCAACACGTCTCATTTTATCACATCGCCCTAATGTAAACTTTCTACGAATTGTCTTCTTAATATATTTTTTTAACTCTGGAGCCTTATTTTCTATTAAAGGTACATCTTCTAAAATTTCTTGTATTTTTAAGGGTGTATCTGAATCAAATGGTGGCAATTCTTCTATTATAGAACCAATTTGTGATATTGGACCTAATATATCTAAATTCTTAGCCAGTGCTTGAACCTCGGGTTTATGACCATTTTCCTGTTCTTGTATTCTTCTTAATTTATTTTTTATTTCTTCAAGTCGTTGTTCTCTAGATGTCAAAGGAGATGGTGTCAAAGGAGATATAATATCTGTCTTGTCGAACATATTCTTTTTAGGCGGCGTAGGTGGTCTAGCATTGATATTTATACTAGGATTAATATTCAATATATCTGGTAAATCTATATTTTTTCTAGTCTGTATCCAAGACCTATATGACGGTTTTGCTCCACCTTTTAAACATCCATAAGGAACATCAGGTGTTGGTTTATATTTCATATTTAAAATATTATTTGACAAAGAAACAACTGGTTGTGTAGATATAGGTAAAGGCTCTTGTAATTCAGATGGCAATTCTAATGATACATATGGAGAAGATGTTACGGGTGTTATTGGTGATGAAATATATGGATTAAAATTTGGATTAGGAGTTGGAATAGCAGCTCTAAGTGTTGTATTATGTTGTTGCCTATTTTTAACAGCATTTTCCTTCTTTTTATTTTTAGATAAATCCGATAAATAATTTAATGCTCCATAAAATTCATCACTATAATCTAAATTAGTTTTTGTACTTGATGTATTTTTTTGCGCATCCGTAATTTCCTTTGTTTTATGTTCTTTAATTCTCTTTAAAAATTTATTTTTCAAATTATTTGGATTAACAATAGGCGACAATTTCAAATCTTTTGGTTCACGGTTTTTGCGCGATTTATTACCAGACATTTTGAATAATTCGGGATTTATTTGTATAGTTTTTTTTGTATTTGCGGACATAATCGTTATATTACAAAAACATTTTCATAATTAGTTTTAAACATAATTATTTTACATATACATACTTGAAATTATTTGCCGCATATTTTCCCCCCGTTTATTGTCAGTATCATTTTTTAAAAACATATCAAGTCCTTTATCCAAATCTTTTAAAGTAATTTTCTTCTTAATTGTTTCATCTAAACAAAATACTCGCCTTGAATGAGCTATTTTTACCTTAGCAAATAAAGTTTCAATATCCCTACCATACGATTTTAAAGAAACTTTATTCTTTTCAAACCATTTTACATTTATTGAATCATCGGAAGAATGAACTTCCCAGCCAGCATTTTTAACCTTTTTAATAAAAATATGATACAAATCTTCTGCTGTATACGCATCTGTTTTGAAACGCCATGTAAAACGTGAATTTAATCCTTGGTTGTTATTAAAAAAACATTCATTTAGTTCATTTTCATACCCAGCAATAATCACCATTAAATTATCTTTATGGTCACTAAGTGCCTCACAAAGCGTATCAATACATTCTTTTGAGAATGAATCGCGTTTATCAGAGCTACCTAGGGCATATGCTTCGTCTATGAATAAAACTCCACCTAAACACTCCTTGATAACATCCCTAGTTTTTATTGCCGTTTGTCCTAGAAACCCAGCAATTAAGTCACTTCTAGTAACCTTTTTAAATGTACCTTTATTTAATACTCCAATTTTTGCAAATATTTGTCCTATAATCTTAGCAACTTCAGTTTTTCCTGTACCAGGAGGACCATAAATAACGGTGTGCATAAATTCACCGCTACTTACTTGATTTGTATCGGATGATGTATTTTTATGTAAATTTTGAATATAAAATAGAATTTGGTCTACAATGTTCTCCTTTAAATTTTTCATACCTATCATATTATTTAAATCAATAAGCGGGCCTTTTATTGCGTGTAAAGTTTTCATATTAATATTATATTTAGTTTCCTTTGTGTCTGGATATAATTCAATCAACTTTAACAAATCGCCAATATTATTAATTTCCATGTCAATTGTCACATGATGTTTAATAATTGGCTCTATATTTGGTCTCTTTAGAACATTTTTTTCTATATTTGAGTTTTTATATAGACCCGCATTCAAATCATTGGCCATTTTAAAATATTGTTGTAGTCTAGTTTCCAGGCTTTTGTCTTCATTTATTACTGTACTATACTCATTAGGGTCTATTGAATTACATAAAATGTCAAGCTTATTAAGATTTCCAAAATCATTTGCGTCATGTAATTTATTTATTTTGGAAACATATTCTTTTATATCTGTTGTCTCTATAGGTTTATTTTTAGATTTACTATCTAAGTCCAATAAAAAATTATTATAATTATTTACGTCAGTGGACGACTTAAATCTATATTTACTCATTATTTATTTAATAATATATATTGGTTTATATTTATATCTTATTGCATATAAAATATTATATCTTCTTTTAAATTCTGTGTAAAAATATAATGTAAAAATATAATATTTCAAAATGATTTAAAAATAAATTGAAATATAAAATAGCATAAGAGATGAATTTATTAACAAACCATATTACAACAAAATTTAAATTGAATACCATGTCAGAAAAGAAAGAGACTGTAGACCCATACATTGAGACACCTTGGACTATTATTGAGTCATATTTCAGAGACCAACATTTGGAGCGACTAGTTCGCCACCAGCTAGAATCATATAATAATTTTGTTGGATACCAAATTATTAAAACTATCGAGATGTTTAATCCTGTTCATATCAAGTCAGAAAATGATTACGATGCGGTTTCAGGCAAATATGCGCTAGAAATGTTCATCACGTTTGAGAATTTTCATATTTATCGCCCTCAAATTCATGAAAATAATGGAGCTATCAAACTCATGTTTCCACAAGAAGCTCGTCTGCGAAATTTTACCTACGCATCCGCAATGACAATTGATATTAATATTAAATATATTATTAGAAATGGAGAAGGACTGGCAAACACCAGTACATTTTACAAGACATTGTCTAAAATTCACATTGGAAAACTGCCAATTATGTTGAAGTCAAATATTTGCGTCTTAAATCAATACAAATATGTAGATAATCAGCATACCGGCGAATGTCGTTATGATACTGGAGGATACTTTATTATTAACGGTTCTGAAAAGACTGTGTTAGGACAAGAACGTGCCGCTGAAAACCGCGTATATTGCTTCAATATAGCCAAGAATAATACAAAGTATAATTGGAGCGCTGAAATTAAGTCTGTTCCAGATTTTAAATGTATTTCACCAAAGCAAATTAATATGATGATTTCGTCTAAAAATAACGGATTTGGTCAACCAATATGTGTTCAAATTCCGCGTGTGAAACAGCCTATTCCATTATTTATTGTATTTCGCGCATTAGGTGTCATTTCAGATAAGGAAATCTGTGAATACATCTTATTGGACTTAGATGTTCCAAAATACAAGGCAATGTTGGATAATTTACAAGCATCTATCATTGAGGCCAACAAGCATTTGACTAAGGAAGAATGTATCCGGTATATTACTAGTTATGTTATTTATACTCCGATTAATATGGACAAAGAAACTGGTATAAAAAAGAAGCATGAATTCACTCTTGATGTCCTACAAAATGATTTATTTCCTCATTGTAATACTATTGGACAAAAGATTTATTTCTTGGGCTATATGGCAAATAAATTAATGAAAGCCAATTTTGAATGGATAAAAGCGGATGATAGAGACTCTTATATTAACAAACGAGTCGACTTAACTGGTGCGTCGTTGAATAATCTATTCAGAAACTACTTTAATAAGTTAGTAAAGGATATGGAAAAACAGATTGTAAAAGAAATTAATAATGGGTCATGGCGTTCAACCGAAGATTACTTGAATATTGTAAATCTAACCAATATTTATAAAATTGTCAAGTCAACTACCATTGAAAATGGGTTTAAACGCGCGTTAGCAACTGGTGATTTTGGTATTAAACATACAAATTCTAATAAGGTAGGCGTTGCTCAGGTTCTTAACCGTCTGACATATGTCTCTAGTTTAAGTCACTTGCGTAGAATATCTACACCTACCGATAAGAGTGGTAAATTAATACCACCACGCAAACTACATAATACATCTTGGGGGTTCTTGTGCTGCGCCGAGACTCCTGAGGGTCAGTCAGTTGGTATTGTAAAAAATCTAAGTTATATGACACATATTACAATTCATTCAAATAGTATGTCTTTATACGAATATGTTAGTCCTCATATTGTGCCTGTTGAAGAATTAAAACCAATTGATGTACATGGAAAGGTCAAAATATTTATTAATGGTTCATGGATTGGTATATCAAAGAATGACCCAATACATTTATATTTGCTACTCAAAGATATGAAATGTAAGGGAATTATTAATATTTATACATCCGTTGTATTTGATTATTTGACGCAAGAAATTCGAGTTTGTAATGACAGTGGGCGTGTTACTAGACCTTTGTTACGTGTAAAAGACAAACATTTATTGCTTACAAAAACTGTTATTGATGGACTCAATAAAAATGAATTGTCTTGGGATGACTTATTTACAGATTGCAAAATAACGGATGCTGTATTGGAATATATTGACCCAGAAGAACAAAGTTTCTCAATGATTGCGACAAAACCATCAGAATTGTATTCTAAAAATGAATTTGCTATAGATAAAATCTACAAATATACGCATTGTGAAATTCACCCCAGTTCATTATTTGGCGTAGTAGCTTCATGTATTCCATTCCCCGACCATAATCAATCACCTAGAAATACATATCAATCAGCCCAGGCAAAACAGGCAATGGGTGTTTATGCGACTAATTACAATGAGCGAATGGACAAGACTGCTTATGTACTAAATTATCCTACAAGACCTCTAGTAGACACTCGCGTTATGAACTTAATCAAGATGAATCAAATCCCGTCTGGTTGTAATATTAATGTAGCAATTATGACACATACTGGTTATAATCAGGAGGATTCAGTGTTAATTAATAAAGGGTCCATTGATAGAGGTCTATTTCAAACAACAATTTATCATACAGAGAAAGATGAAGATAAGCAGAAAATTAATGGTGATGAGGAAATCCGATGTAAACCAGACTCATCTAAAACAAAAGGAATGAAATTTGGAAATTATAGCAAGGTCAATTCAAAGGGTGTCATGCCTGAAAATTCTCTTGTGGAAAATCGTGATGTTATTATTGCCAAAGTTACACCAATTAAGGAAAATAAAAATGACCACACTAAAGTGATTAAGTATGAAGACCAAAGTCGCATTTACAGGACCGTAGAAGAGACCTATATCGATAAGAACTATATTGACCGAAATGGCGACGGATATACGTTTGCCAAAGTCCGTCTACGTGCTCTCAGAAAACCAGTAATTGGTGATAAATTTAGCTCGAGACATGGTCAGAAGGGCACTGTTGGAAATATTATTCCAGAAGCCGATATGCCATTTAATCAGGCAGGTGTAAGACCGGATATTATTATTAACCCCCATGCGATTCCATCTCGTATGACAATTGGACAACTAAAAGAGACGCTTTTAGGAAAAGTTTTAGTTGAATTAGGGCTATTCGGAGATGGAACTAGTTTTGGAGACTTGAATGTAGATGATATTTCTAAGAAGTTGTTATCTCTTGGTTATGAATCCAGTGGTAATGAATTACTTTATAGTGGTCTTACCGGAGAGCAAGTGGAGTGTTCTGTCTTTATGGGTCCTGTATTTTATCAGAGATTGAAGCACATGGTGAATGATAAACAACACAGTCGCTCTATTGGCCCAATGGTAAATCTAACTAGACAGCCTGCTGAGGGACGAAGTAGAGATGGCGGTCTTAGATTTGGTGAGATGGAGCGTGATGCGATGATATCACATGGTGCTGCCAGATTTACAAGAGGTCGTATGTATGATGCGTCAGATAAATATTCAGTACATGTATGTAAGAAATGTGGTTTAGTAGCATCATATAATGACAAGCTACATATTCATTTGTGTAGAACATGTGATAATCGTACAGACTTCTCATATGTAGAAATACCGTATGCTTGTAAATTGTTATTTCAGGAGCTAACCACAATGAATGTTGTTCCAAGAGTCATGACAGATAAATAAATCCATCTACTTTTCATAACTGCGTGAAAAAAGTAGAGCAGCAAAAGTTTTAGCAAATGTTACAAAAATTAAATAATGAACTCAAAAATAAAAGTAAAACTAAACAAAGTAAATATATTTTTTATTCTAGTATAATATAATATAAATGTCTAATAGTATTGGAACAGGTTTTTCACCATCTGCTACAGGAAAATCCGGCTGGTCAACTGGAGGTCTAGGTGATTTAGTTGGATATATTCCCGGACTTGGTATAAATATATTAATTGGTGGCAATAAAGCTTTAGCTCGTCCTTCTCTTGGAGGTGGGCTAAGAGGATATATGCCTCAGTCTATTTTAAATCACGATAATGCCGACGAATTTGCGCAAACACGTTTTTTATTGAAGGATGCCTGGAACACTAGTAGTCTTTCTGGTAGCTCGAATCCGAAGCGTATGATTGGTTCTTTCCGCGCTGTTAATAATGCTGGTGATATTCTCAGTCGCCAGAATTACTCCTGCGGCGGAACTTGTCAAAGTTTCCAAAGTAGACCTGGATTAAAGGGTCTTAGAAATCATTTTGGGTCCATTTCAACAGCATGTGTGGCTGATGTGTTTTACAGTTCGAATCAAGTGAATCCTGCCGTCCCGGCTTCGGCATGTAATACCAAGTTCGTTTATGATGGGTCTGACTTTATAAGATTTAGAAGAAATCAAGCTATTAATAGAAACTACAATGACAGGTCATTTGGAGGCGATGATTATTCAGCATCACAAAGTGCGTACCGTCATATAAGAAGGTATTAAGTTAAAACGAATATGTAAATTAAAGTATTTAATATTTTTTCATAATCTATATTAAATGACTACTCCTTATGGAATTACAACATCAACTGGTTCTCAGGCATATTCTGGATATGTAAATACACCAATTACTGGACCATTAAGTACAAATAATTATCCATTTTCAATGGCATATCACAGTTATGGTACGCTTACTGGTCAACGTCCCACACCGCAACAATTCTTTCCTTCTCAGGAGCCCGTATATTCTGATATGAGCGTTAATGCCAGAGCGCAGTATTTAAGAGCCACTGACTTGAGCTCAAAAGCAAAAGCGCAACAAGATGCTTTAGGTAAACTATCTACACCTGTTGTTTTCACATCTTGGTCAACACAAAGACAAATACCTGTTTCTAGTCATGTTAATTATATTGCTCCCATTGCGTCATCAATGTTAACCAATATCAGAAAGAGTGTTGCTGTAGGAAAATCGGCTTACAAAGTTGGATTACCTTTAGACGCACCTACATCAACCAAAAATTACTATCCTAGTGGAACCAGAAGTGCTTTACAGAGAGCTAGGTCAGGTGGGTCATCGGCACCTAAAAAGAAAGGGTCGATTTATAATACCAGTTTGAGACCTACTTTAGGGTCATGGGGAGCGCTGCCAAGACAAACGTACTAAATCTCCTACCTTTTCCACCTTTTAAAAGGTGGAGCCAAAACATCCATTGTATTCATCTTTTGGCTCCCTTTTAAAAGGTAGAAAATAACTCTTTTCTTATAATATAATATAAAATGATGAACAAGTATATTGTTGAGTTTTTAGGAACATTGTTTCTTGTATTTGTTATATTCGCAACTGGAAATTATTTAGCAATTGGTGCCGCTTTAGCCGTTGCCGTGTTACTTGGCGGTGCTATTTCAGGCGGCGCATTTAACCCCGCTGTTGCTATTGCGCTAATGTATGCTGGTAAGTTGCCTCGTTCAGATTTAATCCCTTATATTGTTGCCCAAGTTGCTGGAAGTTTAGCTGGTTTTGAATTATTCAAGATGTTTCATCAATAAACTTATAAAAAATAATTTATATTATTTCTCATATAATAATATAAATGGCTAGACATACAAGAAATAGAAGACAAACAAGGGGAAAAAGAAGAAGACAAACTAGAAATCGAAGAACCCAAAGAGGTGGTTTGATGGGCTTTTTTGAAGACACATCATCTGATATTCAAAAAAAAATAAACGATTTAAAACAAAAACTACTAGATAACCAAACAAACAAAAACCTGGGAACTCAAGAGATTGCTAATATAAACAATGAAATAATAGAGTTAGGAAGTGATTTACAAAAAAAGAAAAATGAGGCAAGTGCTCCTAAAACCAGTAGTATATTTAGTTGGTTTACTTCTGACGATAAAGCTGCTCCTACTAGTGTAAATCCTGGTGCTAATCAAGTTGCTGCTAATAATAATCAAGTTGCTGCTAATAATAATCAAGTTGCTGCTGGTGGCAGAAGACGCAGACGTCGCAGTTATAAAAGAAAATAAGTTTTTTATTAAATAATTTACCCTACATTAAATTATTTAATTATTTATTGTGGTATAAGCTTCATTTTCTGAAGCGCTTTATAAGCAACATAGACACCTAAAATACCGACCGAAGCAAAATATATTTGCGAATTAATATTTGAAGGCATTGCTGGTACAAAGTCTTTTATTAATGAATTTGAAAGTGTAGTATTAGTATTTGTTGCTGGAATAGAATAAGCACTTGACTCATCAGAGTCCATATTATCAAACGTTTCTTTACATTTGGCACCAGTAACAGGGTTCGGTTTTTTCCCAGGAAAAATACAATTGTCCATATCTTTAATATCAACTAGCGTGACAAAATGTGTCTCTGTTGATTTATTGTTATGTGAATCAATTACATCCATAGTTAATTCTTGACATTCGGGTTTTGTCCCCGCCATAAACGCCCTCATTAACATTAAAGGATTAAAATTATTCAACTGTTCTAATGTGCCAGGGATTAATCCTCTAAAGTCCGAAAAATTTACATCTAATCCAGATGAAATAAATGGGATATTGCCAGTGGGCACATTATTAATATATACATATCTATCAACTTCTTGACCACTCTTTACATCTGTACATTTGCCTCCAGATTTCAAAAAAAACTTGTTTCCTAAAGGTTGCCCAGTGGCTGATGCCTTACTTTTTCCAGTAACCATAACTTCTACATATTGAGATAACCCTAACAAATCTTTTCCAACAGTAGATAAATTACCTTTAGTAGACATACCAAGTTCTTTAGGTGTTTTAATATATTTATAGTAAGCATAATCTGGACCTAATAGCGATGACTCATCAGGATTATTTTGTGTTGACATTATATTCTTAAAATATATAAATATTTTTATTTATTTTAAATATTACATTTTCTAGGTTCTAATTTCTAGGTTCTAATTTCTAGGTTCTAAGTTCTAAGGTTACTCATCAATGGTAGCATCATTATTCTTATTTTCTTCATCATCTTCTGCCGCAATACTAGCTTCTACATCTGCCGTTGTTTCTGGCTGAGTAATATCACTAGTATCTGGAGGGGTAGATGAAATCATATTCGAACCTAATTCACTAATTTGTGTACCCAAATCATTGACTTGTTGTTGAAGAGCATCTATAGTTGTCTGCATCTTGTCAATATCGGAACTATCAGTAGATATATCATCTAAACGTTGCTTTAAATAGGTTATATTACCAGCATTCTGCTCTCCTAATATTAATGGGTCCCTGGCATAATCCTTATATGTAAACTCTCCGTTTTGATTATCTTCCTCTTCTGTTGTGTTATTATCCATTCCTTCAATCAGCTTATTATTTTTAACTGCTAAAAA
>Ga0214919_10006738_pt1 | contig 15687 bp, 13 predicted proteins | sample LL1503_MetaG_FD_177994 | JGI IMG/M metagenome (GOLD analysis project Ga0214919, IMG submission 177994) | Freshwater microbial communities from Lake Lanier, Atlanta, Georgia, United States - LL-1503 | ecosystem: Environmental > Aquatic > Freshwater > Lake | place: USA: Georgia | collected... | reverse complement strand
GTCATCATAGTATCCGGTGAATGGAAACTAAATATATCTTCTGGTACAGCTTGATTATATAATGAACTTATACCAGCTTTAATAAATGGATCATTATAATTAGCAATATTACCTCCTAAAGCAGCACTAAGAGGTTGTATAGTATTAAACGGATAGTTAGGATAAAGACCAGTTGTACTCATGTTACCTGAACCAGGAACCTGATAGGTTCTAAAGTTGTTTACTAAACCTTTAGCAACAATAGTTTTATTACCTTCTCTTGATCCTCTAAGTATTTCATATCCTGCAATACCTGGTATATCATTACCGTCATTATCTTTTGGTAAAGTAATATTCTCAAAGTATACACCCATTAGTCTAATGAAATAATCATTAATATTATCTTGAGTATTAACATTTCTTCTAAAGTGTGTTACTTTATCAGAAGTACTATCTGTTGTATAGTCTTCAGGAAATTTATGATGTCTAATATGTTTACCACATAAATCAAATTCTTCTGGCTTAATTGTTGCACCTTGACCTGTCCAACAGTGAGCTGATGGGTTCCATATATCAGGTCTATTATTAGGATACTTTTCAGTTGATTGCCAATATCCCATGTCTCCTGTTGCTATAACTTCTCCTCCATCATCAGTTTTAGTACCAACAACTGTAGATGCGTTATCTATTCTAGCTGTATTATATACTTCAAATACTTTATCATCAGCATATAATGAATTAACATTACCTATTAAATCCTCATCTTCTACTTTTGTACCTACATTAGGGACAATAAAATCTCTAGGAGGTCTTCCCGGAATATGGTATGTTGATGTTTTGTCTCCTGTATTATAAACCCATCTAATAAAAAATGAATATACCTCATCTCTCATGTAGTTAGTTTTATTACCACCTTTCATATAGTAATCTCCCGGATACTCTACAGAAGCCCACTTAGTTTTAATCAAGTTAGCTAAAGGTTGATAATTAAAATCAAACTTACTTCTTGGACCAACCCTAAGTAAATAATTATTAACCTCTGCCATTTGATCAGAAGTTTCAAATACTGGAGTTTGTAATGGTAATTGTTCAAGAGGTATAGTTATATTACCTCCATTATCAATTTGATCAATACTTATAGTTGATGTATTAGTAGAGTATATACCCATTAACTGTGCTACAGTTTGTTGGTTAACACACTTTACTATTACTAATTGAAACTCATCAAAGTTTTTATTATCTGCTGATATATTTAAAGTAAGAGATCCTTGAAGATCTTGTGGTGAATATATAAACTGATAATTACTTTGTGCAAAGTAATCAGTTACTTTCTGTCCCTTGATAGTATATGCTATAAGAGCAAAATATGTCCCGTTAGCCAGTGTACCCCCTTGCTGCCCTCTTGTTAAGTTTAAACAAGGTGTTGTCATTAATCTTGCTAATCTTATGTGCTCACAATCTAATTTGTTTGTATTTACGCATATGTTACAATCATTAACAACATCACATTTTTCTATCCATTGTACTCCTGGCCATAATATTTTAGTTGCTCCAGGTCCTTGGTAGTAATTTGCACTTACACCAATAGATGTGATATAAGAATAATCTGCTCCCGGCCATGTTTGAGGATCTCCAATATTCAAATATCTATCAGGATTTAATCCATCAGACCAGTAAACTTGCCAAGTACAATCTTCTTTTAATCTTGATACACCAGATATTAAATATCTTTTATCAAATTTTAAACAAGCATCAATAACAATAGGCTTATAAGAACATGTTTCTTCTTGAAATAAACCTATTTCAGAGTTAATTGGTTGACCATTTAAATTATGTCCTGCAGTAAAAATTATCCATTTATCTGAAAAAAGATATACTGTACCTATTACTAATTTTTCAGTAACATTAGTAGGCATGTATGTACCTGTATTAAAACATAAATAGTTTGCAGCCTCATTTGATATAGAACCTACTTTACCTGTCTTAGAGTTATTAACCATGTTGACAGCATGTGTCCACATACCGTCTGTAACATATGAAGGATCTGAATCTTTATTAAGTCCCTTTATAAAACTATCCGTTATATTTTGGGAAGTATCTTGCATGTCAGCCATATTAAATAACTTTAGTATTATAATTTAATCTAGCGTAGTTTCCAAAAGTAGGAGCTTTGAACATGTCATAGTATTTAGAATACTGAGCTCTTCTGTTTGTCCACCATACCTGTTCTAATTCTTTAAAGTTTGGAGTATTAACCAAACTTAATGCATTTACTCTAGCCTCTTTTAACTCTGGTAGGATAACCTGTAGTCTTTGAGCTACATCCTCACCGTTTAAGTATAAATTTTCAAGAATTCTTTTCTTGAAAGCATACTCATAGTAATCATTAAGTCTTGGATGATCAGGAACCATTAAGTTTCCATTTTCATCTTGTAGTTCTCCTTGATAATTTACATATACATGACCATCTTGAAAAGTAGTAAAAAGAAATCCATCTTTAATCCAACCTTCATCTGGACCATTGTAATATAGGTTAGGGCACTCACATTCTATGTTCTGACTTGGTTTCATTTTTAGTTGAGTCAAAGTATTATACTTTCTAGTAAGACCAGAATGTACAACTTGAATTAATTCATATGACTCACCTTTACAATTCATAAATACTCTTGGAGCTACACATGTATTCCCATAAGGATTTTCAGGATCATATTCAGGAGTTGTGCTTGTGATAGGTGTATTAGACCCACAAGCTGCTGTATGATTACATGGATTAGAATTACAGGTTCTGCAATTAACTGTTTCTACAGCACAACTGTCTACACCTCCAGGAAATTCTCTATACTTTACTGTTCCTAATGGAACTTCTTGTATATTAGTTCCACCTACTCTACCATCATAACCAACATGCTCTGTTCTTTCATGACAAGACATACCATAATTCCACACATAGAAGTCATCTGGGAGCTTAACTCTTCCATGACATATGTCTAGTACCACTTCCTTAGTTTGATTAATTCTAAGACCAAGATCATAGTTTATCTTTCTAGCTAGTTTAATTAACTGTTGTGGCTCAATCATATTCTCCAAAGCAAAGCTTGGTAGATCAATCTGAACATCTTCCATTAATTGGTCAAATGTTCTGTAGCGGAGTGTATAGTTGTACATTATCTTAAAATATTTTGACTGTCATCACTTCCATCAACGGGCATCTGAGCAATCATGGTTAATTCTTTTAAAGCAAACTGTTCTATTTCTGAAAATAAATAATCAGGAAATGGAAACGGTTGATCTTGTTTAAGTTTACATTGTTCTTCTGGTTCACATTGGTAAGCTGTGATATCACCATCAAATATAGCCTCTACTCTTATAGCATCCCAATCAACATTAGGTAGATATAAGTAACCATTTAAAAACCAAAAATATTTTCTAGTATTATATTTAAAAGTAGTTGATTTTGTTATAGAAACCCAAGTACCAGGATTTGTTCTAAACATAATATCACTACCATCTATTGAAGATACAGTACGTATAATAGGACCCAGTACACCATTTAATATAGAAGGAATTTTTTCTTTAGTTCTTTTAAAGTAACATCCAGAATATACCCCTGTACAACCAGCTTCTATCTTATCTACATCAATAAGTTCAACAAAAGGTAATACAGAAAATATAGAACTTATTTTCATAAGCCTATATTGGTTGTCTTCTCTTTTAAGTAATGTTTGACCATACTTTATAAGAGAATAATAAATTACTCTATCAGTTAAGAATGGATCTTCTTTAACTGCTTTAAGAGTGTTTCTCATTCTTGATATTGCTTCGCCAACTGTAGTCATAATTCAAATTCATTATAGGTTTTAAGAGCATTTCTGGTAAGTAATTTTTCTTTACCATCATAATATATTTGTTGATACAGTTTTTTGATTTTTTTATTATTCTCAACTACTCTATACATATTCCAATTTTCTGGATATGATTTAGCAACTAATCTTTTAAAATCTCTGCATGCAACAAAAGTCCAATATTCTCTATTTTTCATTTTATGTTTTAGTGCATTACTTGTAAAAAATATCTTTGCTAACTTTCCGTCCGTAGCAAAATTATTATTACTTACTTCTACACCATACTGTCTAGATTTAGAGAAATCAACATTTCTTTTCTTACTTTGTTGACATGTTCCTACAAAAAGCCATCCAATTTGATCAGGTAATTGAACACCATCTCTACTATCAACTACCATGTTATATACAGTTCTGTTAAATGTTTTTGCTATATTCTTTAACATGCTATTTTCATACTTAGCATATCTAGGATACTTCTTTTTAAATCCATCAAAGAACTCTTTATCTAAAAGATTTAATGCTTCAGGTCTATATCTTGGTGCTGATAAATCAGGTGTCTTAAACTCTCTCATAATAATATAGTAAAAATTAGTTATATTAGCAAATATAGCTATAAAACAAAACCCCTACAAGTGCAGGGGTCTGTCCGTAGTTGTAAGAATAAACCAACAAACTTCAACTAACTAATTATATTTAATCTTTCACAAGTCTTACAGACAAACCAAGTTTTTTAGAATTGTTAGTACTATAAGCTTCATTTGTATTATAGTTTAAACTACCATACCATGCATTATTTACACTTTCTTCTGCAGTAGTCCACCAATAACCATTATAACCAGCATAAACATAATCACCATTTGATGTACGTTCTCCACCTGGTAATGCTGTGAAAAAACTTGAATTAGTTGGAGGATCAATAGAAGCAAATTGCCAATATGAAACATTTGTTTCTGTAACACAAGTTCTATCCAATGAACCAATTTGTTTCAATGCCTCACCCGCTGTTGTATCCCCACCTACTGTATCAATTAAAGTTTGCCATTCATTACGTGTTGGTATATGATATCCTTCTGGTGCTAAACCTCTGGAATCATTCACTGCATACCAATTATATAACTTACCAAATGCAGGTTCAGTATCTGGATTATTGTCATAGTAACACCATGCCCCAGTAGTCAAAGCAGCCCATGCTACTGGATCTTCAACATAAGGAATAGGATCTCCGTTTCTATATGTTGTTACACTTAAATTACATTGATTCCAAGTTTGATTACCAATAACTACATCACCTGAACATATTGGAGGAATCTCAAAAGGTGTAAAAGGATGACCAGCCGTAGCTTTCATAAGTTTTTTATACCATTGTAATAAATTACCTAAAATAGTTCTGTACTCTAAATAATGATTATAATCAGGAGACTGATAATTTGTAAAATCTACTGTGTAAGTATAAGTAATAGGAGCTGTACGTGGTGTAGTAGTGATAAGTTCAGTAAAAGTGTGTACACCAGTACGTTTGTCAGGATCACCATCTTGCATAAATGAATTATTAATCTGCATTTTTATTGATCTGAATGCAATCATATTGTAATAAAAACCATGTGGGTATCCATAAAACAAATCACATAATGCATTATAATTTCTGCGAGGATTACATTTTTCATTAAGTAAACCATCTGGTATAAGTATCTCCTGTGTTATTGGATCTTGATAAGCATAATCATAATAAAAAGCAAGTGATGCCAAAAAATACTCATTTACTGCTTTTCCCCATGCATCAAATGTTGCCCTAGATGTAGTAAATGAATTTGATTCACTTCCCAAATCAGGAGCTGTTGTATTTTCTGTACAAGTATTTCCTAAATTACCCCAAGAAGTACAATAATCATCTAGATCAAAAGAACAAACTCTTGGTCTTTGATTATTCCAAATTTCAAAATTTCTTATAAATCCCATCTTAAACTGTATATTTTAATTCATACTTATATCTGTGAAAAAGTCCATAATCATTAGCCCAAACAAAAGGCATGGTAGCTAATATAACTTCATTAAGTGCTTTTGACCATGCATCTCTTCTTGCTCTAGTATCAGTATTTAACCGACCTAATACACCACCTAAAGTTTCATTCCAAGTATTTGTACGTGGATCCCATGCATATTCACCAAAAATGTTTGGACCAAGTGGATCTGTCTGCCATTTAAGCATTTGTCCAGGTTGTCCTATAGGAGGTGTCTCTCCTAAAAATACAGCATCTATCCAAACAAATTTCTCACCAGTATCAGGATCAATCATTGGAAATATTTCGGCTAATGTTTTATTACCTAATTCAGAAAATTTTATTTCAGACCAGATTCTAAATGAACATTCAGGACATCCCCATAAACCATTATAGTTTACCAAACCTCCTTTATAAATTGTTAATTGATCTCCAAGATTCCCAGGAGTCCATTGTGTATAATTTATTGCTTGATTTTTACTTGCTGAACCAAAAAATTCATTAAGTAAATTTTCATTTGTGTTTTTAAGAAACTCATCTCTATTTCTTCTATAACTAGAAGCAGGAATTTCTTGAGATCCTTGTTCATAACATTCTATACAACACATGTTTTTTAGTTCAGTACATGTTGGCATATATGTTGGATCATCCATAAAGTCAAGTGGTTGAAAAAGAAGTTTAGTTTTAGTATTAGCAAAATTTACCAATCTTCCTCCTAAGTACGGAGGCATTTGCTGAGGTTCAGTAACTATCATTGAATAACAATCTGATGCATATACAAAATGAACTACTTCTTTACATCCATTTGCATCTACAACTGTTAATTGAACATTGGTTACTTTTATATTCTTATCTATATTACCTGTCATAATAGAATTAGCGGCAATACATGTTAATGTTAAAGTAGGTAATGTTGTAGAACCAGAAATAAAATGACCAACAAATTCTCCTTGTGCTATTTTCCATTGATAACTATATGGAGCTAGACCATTTGTAATTTCTGTTGATAAAGATGGACCATTCACTTCTTCATTATTTGCAAAGATATTTACATTTAATGCACATTTTCTGCATATTAAATCTAACACACTTTGTAATGCATTTTCTAAACTTTCAGACTTATCTACTACACTAAAGGTAGTACCACAATAAAGAATGTCTCCAGCAGTATATTGTATACATGCTGTGTCAAGTATCTCAGAACAAGTATAATCTTCTGGACAACTTCCTGGATTAGGACATATTGTATATGATTTAGGTGTATAGTTTAAAACTACTTTCTTATTACCACCACCACAGTTTCTACAAACAGGCATATTTATTCTAAATTAGTAAGTGTATAAAATATTGTTTGTTTAGCTTGATTTGCATCAGTCACATCTAATCTTATATGTGACATATATACAGCTCCGGTAGCACCACTAATACCACCTACTTGTAAAAAATTACCGGGTATAGGAGCTAGAGAAACATTTGGTGAAATATATTCATTATTTTGTATTTCATGACCAACAAATAAACCTTGGGCTATTGACCATAAATATTGATATGGTGTTTTACCACCTGATACTACAGCAAATAAATTATAACCATCATTATTGATTGTAATAGTCATAGCTTGTCCTTGTAAAGAACAAACTTTATCAACAATGTTTTGTAACACTTGTTCTAAAGATGTATTAGTTGTAGCAACAGTAACGTCACCACATTTAAGATCTAAACCTGTATATGTAACACATGCAGAATCAAATGTGTCTTCACACTTTTGAGGTGAAGGACATATAGCTGGATTAGAGCATGGTGCTACAGGTAGGAAAGTATCCTTGCATCCGCAATCTTGGCATCCACAATCTTGACATTTATTTTCCATCATGTTTAATTATTTATATTATTTAATTTCATCTAATCTTTTATAAGTCTTACTGAATAACCTCTTGTTGAAAAAGCAGTACTTCCAGCAGTAAAAGTACCACTATCATGTACTAAACTTACACCATAAGCTGTAGGTGCTATACTTCCCGAATTAGGTGTATTACTCCAAAAGTGACCAAAAGTATTTATACCATAAAAAGTACCATCATCAGTTTTAAATCCTCCAGGAAGAGCAGTAAAACATGATTCATTTGTAGCAATATTTGGATCTGACCAGTGTGTAGTACCTACTTCTTTCATTTTTTCTCCAGCAATAGCGGCACCTCCTAAATTGTCACGCAATGTTTGAAACTCAACTAAAGTAGGTACATGATATCCAACAGGAGCTAATCCACGTGAATCATTCACAGCAAACCAATTGTATAGTTTTCCATAAATTGCTTCATTTGCAGGATCATTATTATAATGACACCATGCTCCTGTAGTTAAAGCATCCCATGCTACTGGATCAGTCACTTCAGGTATGGGATCTCCGTTTCTGTAAGTACTTACATTTAAATTTGAACATTTCCATGTTTGAGATCCAATAGCAACTTCTCCGGCTACACATTCACAAGGTGGTAAAGGTGGTGTATCTCCACAAGGATAAATATCAGGAGGTGAAACACATTGAGGAGCACCATTACAATCTGTAAATGTATAACCGTCAGGACAAGTATATGTAATACCTGTTTGACCTGGACCAGGTAATAATAACGGAGGAGTTTGTACTAAGTCTTTTGTAGTAAATAATATATAAGGTTCTAAATCAGCTGGTGTAGCTGTAGTAGATGCCATTAAAGCTTCTAAAGCCGTAACAGATATGTCATAAATTTCTGATCCAAAAGCTGCTTGAGCTTGTACATTGTAACCTGATAATTCAAATACATGATCTCCAGCAGGTAGATCAATAGGCAACATATGCCAATAAGTAAATGGTCCATCAACAAATTCATTAGTACTACCTGGTGTATAACCTGCCCATATATTTACAATATTTAAACTAGTAACACCTCCTCTAAAGGTACTAGATGTTATATTAACTTTTGCTTGATTATCTGAAGCAATAGCAAAAATATATGTTTTAGTTGTTGAGATAGTAACACAAAATCTTACAGTAAACCACACTTTTTCACCATATCTGTCACCCCAAATAGTTGATATATTTAATCTACCTTTAGTTGTAGTACTATCCGAATTAAATATTTGATTACCCACAACAGATAAAGTTCTAGTTAATATTGGACCTGGATAAGGACTTTGATAAAGTGTATATGTACCACCCGCTACTTGTACACCTTGTATAGGTAATGCCATATTTGTTATATTCGGATATAATGCACCACCTTTACCAGAATAACTTGTAACTTTATTACCTATAATAATAGGATAAAATTGACCACCACTTGCAGTAGCTGGTAAAGTTGTTTGTTTTACACATTCATTAGTTACAGGATCCAGTATATAGTTAGTTTCACAAATACAAGTACATACAATTGGACACCATTCAGTACCTGTCCAATATTTTGTTACACAATTATTAGGATTTAACAATTGCCAAGTATCATTTGCATTTCTTATATTAACTTGACAATCACATATGTCTACCCAATTAGTACCATTAAATACTTTATACTTTCCCATTCTTCATTTGATTATTATTATACACATGGTTCAATCCAAATATCACCAGGTAATATTTGATTGTTTCCTGGTATAAAGTTAACAGTAAATCCTTCTTTACCGGCATACTTGGTATTAAAATTTGTTTGATTAGGTGCTGTTAATTGTGAAAACACAGCAATACCTCTACCTGATTTACCAGCTCCTGGATCAACACTTATTGAAAATGAAACTTCAGGACCGCATGTTCCAGGATTTGTTGTTGGTGTAACTGTTACATTAGAACTACCAGAAACTACATTATATCTTTTATATGCATTTCTAAGATCTTGAACAGTTAACCATAAGTCAATAAAACTTTCACTTAAATTACTTGGGTTATTTATCCAAGTTGCAGAAAATAATTGATTTAATGTTACATTACAGTCTGATAATGAAGAATTTGTACCATCTACAGTTTGAGAAGTATAAGCTGTTTCAATATCTCCTGGTAAACCTGTTGTTGAAAGTAATGCACAATAACCATTAAAGTCATCATTTATTAATGCTTCAAGAACAATATTTATTGGATACCTAACTTGCGCCCTAACATTTGCTGATAAATTACAATCTGGTGCAACTTCAGGAAGTATGTAAGGAGGTGTAGGAGGTATTGATTCTAACTCTGTTACTCTTACAGTTAAATCTGTAATTGAATTATTTATTGTAGTAATACTATCTAAAAGTGAACAAATAGTATTACCAATTAATTGTACATAATCCAACAACTTCATTGTTGTTTGACCTCCTGTTTGTAAACATGCGGCTACTGGTACAATACAATCTGTAGGACATGAACTTCCTCCACGTTTTGGTGTAGTACTAACAGTATTTAATTCACATATTTTGTCAATTAAAATTTGAAGTAACTGATTAATATTACTTGGTCTACCTGTTCCAATATTCAGACAAGATAAATCTAATGTAGAAATATTAGTTTCATCAACTATATTACATAATTGTGTAGCTAATGCATGTACTACATCAGTAATTGTATCTCCTGTGCATAATTTTATACAAGGAATATTTGGTCCTTGCCAAATAACACAGTTACTTGATACCGGACTACAAGGGCTACTATCTAAATTAAGTGGTTTCATATCTTTACTTCTTATTTTAATATACAAAATATTATTAACTTATGCAATTTCCACAGCTACATTGTGAAGGTGCACAACAAGCAGATGGTAAGGGGCAATCAAAATCTGGATCATTTAAAGCTTCTAAATCAATGACTTCTTTTTTAAGAATTAAATTTTCATCATCTTCCGGACAACAATTGCTTATACCATATCTTTGTTGTAATACTTGTTTGTATAATACTTCAGCTGTTTCACAAGTTACTCTTTCAAATTTATCTGCATTAGCTACAGGAGCTTTATAACCTGGTCTGATCAATCTACCTTTTATATCAACAGGACAAGTTTTATTATTTGTAGTGCTCGGATCATCAACACATTCACCGGTATATTTTACTTTAAAGTTAGTTAATGAAATATTTGTAAATCTACTTGAGCAAAACTTTGCTGAGGATTCACCTGCTCCTAAAGTAACGGTGTGTGAGTTATCAAAACAATCTATATATGTAAAACTAGCATCTCCTGTAGTTAATAAAGAAGTTACTCTAGTACACTTACATACTGTTGCTGCTAAACAATCAGCACATTCTTCAAATTGTTTTGCTACTACAATATCTAAAGCATTTTCAAAATCTGGGGTAGGTGATGTTTGAATTGACCAACAGCTTGGATAACCTACAAGTCTTAAAATATTATTTAAAGCATAACTTTCAGATAAATCTGTGTATGTAGTAATTGGTTCTAATTCACCTGCACAATCATATAATATCCAATATGCTCTAGAACATTCTATACATGTATCATAAGTATATGTTATAACTATATTTTGTACTGAAGGTGGTTTAAAATCTATTTGCTCTATAGTCCAACAATCACCACAATCAAGTGTAACAACTTTATTAACATAAATTAATAAATCTTGTTCTGTATATTTTACTTGATTCTCATCTTCACAGTTTACTAATCTGTAAGCTACAATAGGTAAACAAGTAATACAATCTACATATGAATTTTTAATTGTTACATCTACTAGACATTCACAATCATCTCCCATGTCAACACTCCAGCAACCTTCATATTCATATAGGTCCACAATTTTATTTCCTGCAAAAGGAGTAAATAATGGTTTACTATTACTATGTATGATTTGACCGGTTTTACAATTGGTCAGTTTGTAACATTCAATTTGACAGTCATTAGAAGAATTACATTCAGATAATTCTTCTACCGTAGGAGTGCTTGTTGATTTTATATATAGTTTTGTACTACTACACACCATTGCTGGTAAACTAGTTGTTATCTGTTGATCTTCACTAGATATATAAGTTACTGTACCTGTACCACTTACAATTAAACAAGTTGAAGAACATGTATTACATTCCTCATTAGGTACAATATTGTTTTCATTTATATTTGGAAATAAATTTGAAGTTGGAGTATTTCCAGTCCATAGTTTTATTGTATAACAACCACAAGGCTCTGCATAATCCGGTGGATAATTTGAACACTCACCCCATTCTAAATATTTACTTTGATTTACATAAGTTGCTAATGCTGTTGCTTTAGAGAATAAAACTCTCATGTAAGAGCGATCATTGTAACAAGGGTATAATGCATACCACTGATTACCCTGCGGATAATATTCAGGAATCTGAATTGCAAATTGACAAAAATTATCAGCAAAAGAAAAATCAAATACAGCAGTTTCACCACCATGTGTAACTTGACCAGTAATATTAAATACAATTGTTCCGTCACCTCCATCAGATAAGACACCTGGAACTAACGTAGCTGTCAAACCTTCATTATATAATGAATTCACAACTTGCGTAGGATAAGATTGACCATTACCATTAGTATATATAATAGTAACAGTTCCTGTAACAGGAGTATTTGGAATAACCGGATTTGGTAAAATATTCTTTACTGCATCGGCACAGTCTAATGATTCAACTACAGGTGCTGCCATTTTTAATATTTATTTATTTGCTTTATATCTATCAGTACCCCAAACATTTTTGTTTACTGTTGTTGCTATGGGAGCAACTGATTTTTTATCTTGTAATCCTTTTTCATAAAAGGCTAAACAACTTGAACAACAAGCTGTTCCATCACTTGCTCTTCTCTTTTGACATCCGCAAGACATTCTTGCATTACAATTATTACAATTCATTTTGTTGGTTTTTTAAAAGTTTAACAATTATTACATTCAAATTTATTCAAAAGTTTTAATGCGTAGTTATATAAACTCATTCCTTTTTGAGCTTCATGACAAAATTCTACTTTTGACTTAGCAGATTCTAAATACATTTTTATCAATCTTAGCTTTTCTAATTTCTCCTTAATCTTTGCTGGAGGATCACATGCAGCCAGATCAATATTACATAATACTTTGTAATATTTATTTAATGCTTGAGAAATTCTTAAATAATTATACTCAGCAAAAACTAAATTGTTTGGTGAAACACTGTACTTAATTGCATAAATACCATCTGGTATATTAGCAAAGTCTGTTCCACAGTTTTGAGTCTGTAACCCAAGATCACAAGCGGTTAAATTAATATGTCCTGTCTCAACAAAATCTAACATCTTTTGTCCAATAATTTCTACTGAGGTACTAAAACCTGGTACAGTAATAGTTAGTGTAGGACATACAATAGGAATATTAGGAGATTCAGTTTGATACACACTAGTATCAAAGATCTTCATTACACAGGTATTTGTTACCGTAGGTATATCTAAACTTAATATATGATTTGCCATAATTCCTTAAAATAAAAAAGGAGAGAAGAGTTTGAAACTCTCACTCTCCTTTAAAGTTATTATTTTTTTTCCTATTAGATTGTTTCAGGAATATCTACAACTGGTGTACAGTCTGAACCACATTCAAATGTTTCTAAACCACCACAGTTATTTCCACAAGCAGATAACCAAGCTTCAACAAAGTCAGTAAAGTCTTCACCTTGACCATTATCCGTTGGAGTAACAGTAGATGCAACAATAACTTCTAATAAGTATTGATCATTGTCAAAAGTACTAGATGCATTGTTGAAACGTGGAACATGATGTTGGATATAAAATCTATTGTAAGATGAATCTCTATCAATAACATTCAACATTTGGTTCCCTTGTGTAATCTCACGGATACGGAAATCAGAATGGAAGAAGTTTTGTCTGTATCTTTCTGAAAGAATTACATCTCTCAATACAGTTTCACCTAAACCATTAGCTTGTCTTCCTTGACACTCAGTAACTACACACAATCCTTGGAATTCACATGGATCACCATTTAAATCAGTTTCAGATGCGTATAATCTTACCGGCTCTTTCTCATAGAAGTCAGAAACTTGGAATGTACAATCACCAAATTTAGTATCTACATAAGCACCAAATAATGTCATACCTGCGTAATCACCATTTGAATGTCCTGGATATGTATAATGATCCCAAGTACCACCAATTGTGTAACCCGTTGGAGGAGTTAATGCAGATGTATCAGTTCCTGGTTTGTACCATAATGATTTATTTTCAGCAGAAACTACAGGATAAACAAATGGAGAAATCAATGGAGAGTCAACAATTTGTTGAGCCCATTTTATAAACACTTCAGTACTATCTACTGGAGTTGGAACAATACTTCCTGTTGGACAACATCCTGTGTTAGCAGTTAATGTCAAGTAAGCATTGTGATTTAATAATCTTAATGCAGGAGAACCTTTAACATCTAAACGTAAGTTATAAGTTTCACCACATAAGAAATCTTTTTTACAACCATCTTTAGCACCAGCTGTAGCAACAGTTAATTGAACTTGTGTAACAGGAGATCCATTAGATAATAATTGACCAGCAATTGAAGTTAATGTATTAGATGCTAAGTAACCTGTACCACCATTAACAATTTCTACTACAGTAGCAACCCCGCCAACAACAGTAACTTTAGCAATAAAACCTGCACCAGCACCACCAGAGAAAGCAACATCATTATAAACACCATCAACTATGTTTGCACCAGCATTACTAATAGTAAGTGTTAACACTTGATCATCAGTAAATGGAGTGTATCCAATATGAATAACATTTTGAGATGGAGCACAAGCAGGAGCAAAATAAAATTTGCTTACATATTTTGGGTTGATTTCTTTAGACTTATTAGACTCTAAATATCCACCGTGAAAAGGTCCAATTTTATCTTTTGAAAATAAGGAACCGGAAGCCAAAATTAATGGGCAACATCCAGTACCAGAAAAAGAAGTTGGTTGAACCAACCAAGTTTTAGGATTAACAAAAGCATACTGTCCAGCTGCTAAAATGTTTCCTGTAGTTCCTAATACACCTTGATTTAACGCGGTGTAACCTTGTGTATTTGGAGATAAAGCGTTAACTCCTACAAAGGATTTTTGAAATGCATGATTAAAATAACTCATTGTTTTTTGTTTTAATTAATAAATAACACTAATTATAATATAGTAAAAGTTTTTATAATATCAAAATTATTTTAAGAAAAGTAATTTATATTTTGCAGAATTCATAGTTGATTTGATTGTATCAAGATCATTTACAATTTCTGAGTAAGGCATTTTGTCTTGCAACTTACATACCATATCACACATATCTTTTAAATAATCAATACCGTCAGCAACAGTATCTAACTTTCTAGGAGCAGCTTCCGCATAGGCTAATAGTTTTTCACTAGCACCTTGGAAACCTTCTGCTAAATCATCAGCATGTCCAGGTAAAGCATCATACAACTCATTGAGAGCTTTGTGTGCAGCAAATGATCCTGTACCAGTTACTTTTAAATGTAACTTATGAAAACTTGTTGCAGCATTCATTAATTCACTTACACAAGCTGCAGTAAGGGATTCTACATTTCCACCAGCAGGAGCTGTTGCATAAGAGCTACTTGCTTTACTAGCCTCTGGTCTTTTTAACATTCTTTGCATAATTATTAGTTGTTTCTTTCTGAACCTTGTGAGTTTCTAGTATATTGATTTGTTGATTCAATATCTCCTGCCAGTATACTTACTGTATCATCTATTATTAGTTCTATAATATCATCTTTGAATTCACATAATACATCTGCTGTAGAAGCAGCTCCGGTGTATGGGTCTGAGCAATTTAAAAACTGAACCCTTACTGGCTGTCTATAATAAGTCAGTGATGCATTAGGAATTTCAAATTTATCATTGGTATATATTTTAACACCATTATCCATTA
>Ga0214919_10006737_pt1 | contig 15689 bp, 12 predicted proteins | sample LL1503_MetaG_FD_177994 | JGI IMG/M metagenome (GOLD analysis project Ga0214919, IMG submission 177994) | Freshwater microbial communities from Lake Lanier, Atlanta, Georgia, United States - LL-1503 | ecosystem: Environmental > Aquatic > Freshwater > Lake | place: USA: Georgia | collected... | reverse complement strand
GGAGTCCGGTGAATTCTGCGACTCACGAGCGATGGACGATTCGTCCACGAGCCTCCCGTAGCAGAATCCGCCGGCGACGAGCATGCCGCAGCCGGCGGGCTGACCACAGCACGCCATCACCGGCACGCTCTCCACGGACAAGTTAAAAACTTGCCGCCACGGGGGAACAGCACGTATCGTGCCGAACACTACTGCTCCCGTCCCGGATTTTCCGACCGCGACGGGGCGGGGCGGGGCGAATTGGTGACAGGATCGCGGGATATGTGATACTGTCGAGAGAATCCCATGATCGAACCAACGACCGAACCAACCGGACAACGACCGATCCCCGCCGACTGGCTTGCGGACTTCGAGGCCGCCGAGGGGCGGCCCTTGCGGCAACGGATGCGGTACGCCTTCATTCACACCCACAAGCCCGGGCTCGACGACGCCCCTTTCCGGGCATTCGACACGACCGCCGATTATCGCACATGGTGCGAGCATAATCTTCCCGACTGGCTCGGATATGGCCGCATTCGACTACCGTCAGGCTGAGGAAATCCGCGATGCGTTCGCGCGGCACGGTTGTCGGTATCTCTTTCTCGGCAAGTCGGGAGCCATCCTGCTCGGCTTCCCCGACACGACACAGGACGCTGATCTCTTCGTCGAGAAATCACCCAGCAACGGCCAATCACTCGTTACCGCCCTTCGAGAGATCGGCTTCGCGATCGACGACTCCCAGGCTGGGCAGATTCGTTCCGGCAAGGACTTCGTCCAGTTGAAAAACGGGCCCTTCGACCTCGACCTCGTCTTTGCTCCCGATGGCATCGAGCGGTTTGAGGATGCGTGGCGGCGAAGGGTGGTCGTGGAAGGCTTTCCTGTCTGCCACATCGACGACATCATCGCGAGCAAAGTGGCGGCCAATCGGGTGAAGGATCGGGAGAGTCTGCCCCGGCTCAAGTCGTTTCGAGACTGGCTGCGGCTCCGGGGGCGACTCTGACGCCGGGCGAAGACCGGATTCGGCACGTTGAAAAATCGCCGCCACGGGGAAGGCGAGGCTCAGGCGGGCGAGGCACACCTTGGCTGTGCCTCCGCCCTCCCTCAGGCGGCAAGGGCCATGGATGGCCTTGCCGCCGTGAAACTAGTCCAGAAAGCCGGAGAGTTCCTCGCTGCGGGCCGGGGCCTGCAGCTTGCGGACGGCCTTGGCCTCGATCTGCCGGATCCGCTCGCGGGTCACCTTGAAGATGTGGCCCACCTCTTCCAGCGTGTAGCTGTAGCCGTCGCCCAGGCCATACCGCAGCTTGATGATCTCCCGCTCCCGGTAGCTCAGGCTCTTGAGCACCTTCGCGATCCGGTTGCGGAGCATCTCCTGAGCGGCACCCACGGCCGGGTTCTCGGCACCGGTGTCGGGCAGCAGATCGCCGAAGTGGCTGTCCTCGCTATTGCCCACCGGGCGGTCGAGGCTGATCGGGTAGCGGCTCATCGCCGTCACCCGCCGCGTCTCGTCCACCGGCGTGCCGGCCCGGGCGGCGATCTCCTCGATCGTCGGCTCGCGGCCGTATTCCTGGAGCAGCTGGCGGGCGACGTTCCGCACGCGGGACATCGTCTCCACCATGTGCACAGGAATGCGGATCGTGCGGCTCTGGTCGGCCACCGCGCGGGTGATCGCCTGCCGAATCCACCAGGTGGCATAGGTGCAAAACTTGAAGCCGCGGCGGTATTCGAACTTGTCCACCGCCCGCATCAGGCCGGCGTTGCCCTCCTGGATGAGGTCGAGGAACGACAGCCCGCGGTTGCGGTATTTCTTGGCGATCGAGACGACGAGCCGCAGGTTGCCTTCAGACAGTCCCCGCTTCGCCTTCTGGTAGCGGGCGTAGATCTCGCGGATCTCGTCCATCCGCCGCTTGAGGCTGCGGGGTGTCTCCTGGCAGGCCTTGAGAATGGCACGGTATTCCTCGATGAGCTTCTGCCGACCAGTCGGCGGCTGCTTCGTCCGGCGGTGGGCCTCGATCTTGCTGCGCAGTTCCTTCAGCCGCGTGACGAAGTTGTCGAGCGTGGGGATCATGGTCTCGATCCGCTGGGTCCGCAGGCCCAGCTCCTCGATCAGACGCACGCACCGGCGACGGCGGTGGCCCAGACGGCCCCATGCCTCACGTCTTTCCGCCATCTTCCGCTTCTTTGAAAGCGAGATCCGATAGTCGGCGCGGTTTTGCCGCAACAGCACCTCGAGCGTCCGCAGGTTGTGCGGCAGCCGGCCGAGGATCTGCTCCTTCTCGAGTCGATCGGTGACCGACACCTGCACCGTGCGGTCGAAGGGAAGCTCGCCCCGATGCACGCGGGAGAGAACCTTGAATGACTGCTGGCAGACGTACTCGCACTCGAGCAGTTTGGCGCGGAACTGGGCCCGCGTGGTTTCGATCTGGCGGGCGAGATAGATCTCCTGGGCGCGGGTCAGCAGCGGGATCTCGCCCATCTGCGTCAGGTACATCCGCACGGGATCGTCCGACCAGTTTTCAACCTGCTCGATGAAGACGTCTTCCCCTTCACCACTCGCCTCGATCTCCGACTCCGCTTCGGCTTCGATCTCGGCGTCGGGGATTACGGTAACGTCGGTATCTTCAGCGAGCAGGTCGGCGTCGGCCTCTTCGGCGTCGACGACCTTGTCGGCAAGCTCCTCAACCTCTTGGGGATTGGAGACAACATCGTCCTCGAGTTCATCCAGCAGCGAGTCGTACAAGGCAAAGCTCCTTCGTGGATCGATCTTCGGTCTTCAATCGTCAGGTGTCAGCAAGCAGCAATCAGGAACGAGTCAGACAAACCACCCGATGCATCATTCGGAGTGTCGCGAGTGTGATTCAAGTGCCACGGAAATCCAGCGACGGGAATTCCGTAGCCAACCGTCCCGCCGGGTTCCGCACTCCACCCACATTCCCACGGTCAACCCGGCCCCAAAACCCAGGCTCTATATTCCGGCCAGGGAATTGAGCCGCGGTGCCGTTACACCCCCCGGCAAGATGGGCGGGATGGGGTGAAATTCCGGGGCCTGTGGCGGGATGCTGTTGAATGGGTGGGGTCTCCGGAGGGCTCAAGATTATGCCCCTGTCGGATGAGAAAAGCCAGTAAATTTTTCGAGGAAAATCGCCGACGATTCGAGCCTGCGGCCTGAAATGGTAAAAGGAATCGGCGGGAGAAGCTCTGCGTGCATGGGTGGAGCAGAGCCCGCTGTGGAAACCAGATCATGAACGGTGCCAAAAAAATCTTTTTGTTGCCCTGTGCGGGTTGTGCCTGTGAGATCGACGTGGTCTCGGGGCAGGCCGGTGGACAAGTGGAATGTCCATCCTGCGGCCGGCACAACGAGGTGCCAAAGTTTCGGGATTTGAACCAACTGCAGCTCAAATCCCAGTCAGCCGCCGGGCGGTCCACGCGGTGGGGGCTGTCGCAGGCCGTGGCCCTTGCGGGATTGGTATGCGCGGCGTTGGCGTGGGGAAGCGCCGCGGTGGTGGGATCGACGCCCAAGGCGGCATTCGATCTCTCGATAATCCGCGCCAACATCGAGGCCGGAGACGACGCAGCGCTCTACCGTTCTCTTGATTCCTACGCCCAGTCGACCGTCGATCGTCCGCCACTGCGTGGCGAGGTCGACGTTCAGCGGCGTGCCCGCTTCGCTCAAGGCATCACCAGAGCCCTTTACGCGATTGGGGGCCTTGGTGCGCTGGCAGCTGCGGTCGCCGGAGTTTCGGCACTCGCCTCCGGCAAACGCAGCTGACGACAGCATGAAGGCCGCATCCATCACGCAGACCGGTGGCCCCGACGTGATCCACGTCGGGCAGCTGCCCGATCCGGTGCCCGGGCCGCGGGATGTGCTTGTGCGGATCGGGGCGTCTGCCGTCAATCCGATCGATACCTACGTGCGGGCGGGCACCGTGTCCATGCCGCTCCCGTTTCCCTTCGTGGTCGGCTGCGATCTGGCTGGCGAGGTGGTGGCAGTGGGGCGGGAAGTGGAGGCCCTGCGGCCCGGCATGCGGGTGTGGGGATCCAACCAAGGACTCCTCGGCCGACAGGGAACCTGTGCCGAGCTGGCAGCGGTCGACGAGCGCTGGCTCTACCGCACTCCCGACGCCGTCTCCGATCGCGATGCCGCCGCGGTGGCGCTCGTGGCGATCACCGCCCACCTGGGGCTCGTCGGCAACTGCATGCTCGCCCCTGGCGAGACGATCTTCGTCAACGGTGGTTCCGGCGGCGTTGGTTCGGCGGTCGTGCAGATGGCCAAGGCTCTCGGGGCACGCGTGATCGCCTCGGCAGGCTCGGCGGCAAAGTGTGAGCGGGTCCGCGATCTCGGTGCGGATGTCGTGCTCGACTACCATCGCAGCGACCTGGTCGATGCAGTGCGGTCAGCTGCGGCAGATGGGGTGCACGTCTACTGGGAAACGCTGCGGGACCCGGCTTTCGATCAGGCCGTGGCGATGCTCGGCGAAGGCGGTCGGATGGTGATCATGGCCGGCAGGGACGCGCGGCCGGACTTTCCGGTGGGGCCGTTCTACGTGAAGGGCTGCCGGCTCTTCGGCTTCGTGATGTTCAAGGCCGCCGCCCCGCGGCAGGCCGCAGCTGCCGCGGACATCAACCGCTGGATGGCGGCTGGCCGGCTCAAGCCACTGATCGACAGGGTCTTGCCCTTGGATCGTGTCGCCGAAGCCCATGCCCTACAGGAATCGGCAACGATTCACAGGTCGGGTAGTCTGTCGGGCAAGATCGTCATCGAGCCGTGAGCGGCCGTGCCTGGGCGGCGATCGGACCCTGACTCGGTACCGGTTGGCCGCCACGGATCTGTCCCTCGATAACGCTGATCCCGGCGGAGAGGTTCGGAAACATGACTGTTCCCAGTCGCGGCTGTGGTGCCGCGTTGCCGGGCGTTCCAGGACTGGCGGGCTGCGCCTGGCGTCCTTGACGCTGGGGTGTCTTGCCCTGCGGTCCGCTCTGCGATGATCTGCCCTGACCGCTGCGTTCAGCCGACGTGGTCGAGGGCAGTGGGCGAACGGCGTTCGATCCCGATCGTGACGCGGTCTGTGGAGCTGTCTGCGTCGGCTCCGTGACAGCCTGCTCCGGGGCCACGGGACGTGCCGCAAAGGAGGCATCTGCCTGGACGGCGATGCTCTCCGGAACCACGAGATACCTCAGATGACTGGGCCGCGGGCTGCTCACCGGAGCGGCTGGTGTGGGCGGCGCCGCTGCGATCGGCACCGGCGGAGAAGCGACATCAGCTGCTGCGGTGGGCTCGGTCGTTTCGGTGGGCTCGTTCGTATCGGTGGGCATCGCAGGTCCGTCAGCTGTGGCAACGGTTGCGGTCGATTCAACTGGCGCCGGTTCCGTCGGGGCCGATGGCTCCTGCTCCGAAACGGTATCCTGCGCAGGGAGTTGTGTTGGTGTGGCTATTGGTGCCGTTGCGAGAGATGCTTCGATAGCTGGTGCGATGGCTATGGATGCTGTCGGCGGACTTGCTTCCACTGGCTGCACTGCCACTGGCGAGACGGCTTGCGGCGTCGGTTGTTGTGTGGAAGGAGTCGCCTGAGCCGCGACCGGTTCTGCCGGCGACCAGAGATCACCTTCGGTACGCGGCACCACCGGCGTGCTGGCATTGGTGTAGGCGGCTGGCGGCGGAAACGTCGTCGGTTCAGCGGACGGCTGGGCTCCCTGCCCGGTCGGTGCGAGCTGAATCGACAACAAGGGCTGCCCTTCTCGGAGCGGATGCTTGAGCACGTGGCCGCTGAATGTGTCGCTCGCCCGGAGGGCGGAGGCGGGCATCATCGCCTTCGGCCAATCACGCAGGGCCACGTCCCAAACCGTCACGGGTGCCCCTTGGGGGAGCGACCGCAGCGCCACGAAGATTGCCTCGCTCTCCACACGCGGCTTCGACTGTGCCAGTCTGACATCGAGCGCACGATTGACACCCACCGCCGCTGCCGCGCCGGCTACGAACGCTGCTGCGAAGACGGTGATGGCTCGCGGCCTGTGAGACCGTGTCGGAGCAGTGCTGTTGGTCTGAGCGGAGCGCATGATGTCTTCTTTCGTCGATGCCTATCGCTGTTGCGTCGCAATGGCGACGCGATTCCAACAGGTGGCATCGACACCACCGGCAGGGTGCGTAAAGCCTGCGGCGCGGAGGGATTGTTGCTTGCCAGAACACCGCAGACTCGCGACCGAGACAGGTTGGCGCCGTCTCGCCGGCTTTCGCAGATTGCCTGTCTTTACGGCAAGCACGGCCATTCAGGCCGCTACTGATCTTCGGGTTCGGCCGAAGCGGTCGGGGCGAACATCGGATCGAGGCTCTGCTCGTGCACGATCGGGCGGATCGCCAGCAGCCGCTGCCCCGATCTGGGGCCGGCCCGGTCGCGGAAGAAGGCGTCACCAGCGGTCGAGGCCGGCTCACCGACGCAGCCCACGATGATCATCGAGCCGACTGGAATGGTGGCCTCGAACGAGAGCCCTGCCAACGCATCGCGGCGCTGGCCGGCCTCCAGTCGAAACATGCCCTCTTCGCCAACCCAGGACCGTTCCACCGGACCATGTTTGATCGTCGGCGACATATTCAGCCGCACCCGGCCGTCGGCCGCTGGCCAGGACCGCAGAGCGAACAGCGTGCTGGCATCGTGGTAGGTCCTCCCGCGAACACTGTCACCATCCTGTTCCAGCAGCACCAGCTCCTCGAGGCCCGTTGCTGCCATCACGTCGCTTGAACGGCCGGGCAACAGGCGGAGCACATGCCGCACGAGCGCCGGATTGTCCGGCAGCGCCGCCGGCAGGGTTTCACCGGGGGACACGGCGGCCGGGAGAAAACGGTCGGCGAGATGGGGGGGCAGTTGGGCCGTGACCACGCCGATCCGGAGGCCATTGGCCTGCAGACGCCGTCGCAGCGATTCGTCAAAGACCTGCTCATCGGTCAGATTCCAAAGTTCGTCGCGCAGCACCGGATCGTGCGCCTCGTGACGGACAAAGACGAGTTCCAGCGGAATCGTCTTGGGCGCGGCACGCGGTCGGTCGGCTGCCACGGCCACCGTCGGCTCTGCCGATGGATCGGACCACAGTCCACCACGGCACCCGCCCGCGGCAAGCAGGGCGAGACAGACGGCTGCGGCGTTCCATATCGCGCGGTCGAGCATGGCGCCGGTGACGCAAAGGGGGCTGGCGAGGGGGGGAAGGTAGGGAGACCGGCCGCGTGCGTCAACGGCGGGTGAATTGCAGCGACGCCGCGATGCCATGCGTGGCGTCAATCAAGAAGCCCCCGGCGGAAGCCGGGGGATACGCGGTTATTTCGGCGCTGGCCCGAACGTTACAACACCGCTTTGACGGCGTTGGTAAAGAAGGGAAACCCAGCGCCCGCGGCGGCGGGATCGAGATGGCCGTTCCACGCCGGATGCTGCACGGCGTCGATGAACCGCTCGGGGTGGGGCATCAGTCCGAGGATGCGGCCTGTCTCATCGCAGACGCCCGCCACATTCCCCATCGCGCCGTTGGGATTGGACGATGTGCCCGACGCATCGTCCGCATACCGCAGCACCAGCTGGCCCGCGGCGTCGAATGCCGCGAAGTCTTCGGGCGATCGCGTCACGAACCGGCCCTCGCCATGCGCGACTGGCAGTTCGAACCGATCCATGCCCTGCAGAAACACGCAGCGTCCCGGCACCGTCCGCAGATGCACCCAGCGGTCGACGAACATGCCGGATGTATTGTGGGCGAGGCTTGCGCGGGCTGCACCTGAGGTCGGGTCGGCGAGCAACAGACCGGTCTGCAGGAGCACCTGAAAGCCGTTGCAGATGCCGAGGATGAGCCCGCCGCGGTCGCGGAACTTCGCCAGGCTCTCAGCGAGCCGCGACTTCAGTTCGAGCGCGAAGATTCGCCCACTGGCGATGTCGTCGCCATAAGAGAATCCGCCCGGGATGCAGAGGATCTGAAAGTCGTCGGCAAGCGACGGCTTGTGTGCCAAGGCATGCACGTGCACGCGACGGGCGATCGCGCCGGCCCGCTCGAAAGCGTGCGCCGTTTCGTGGTCGCAGTTGGTGCCTGGTGCCCGCAGGATCATCGCCCGTGGTGACAGCATGCTCACGCTCCTCCCCGCCAGGCCCGGGCGAGGCTCGCCACTGGCAACGTCGTTGTTTGCCCAGTGGTGGAGACGATCTCCAGCCGGTCGCCTGCGACGACAGTGCCGATCCATGCCCACGGCATCTTCTGTGTTTGGTCGCGCTGTGTCTGATTGCGCTGGCTCATCTCGACCGCAAACTGGTCGGCGAGCGCGGCAGGCACTTCACAGACGAAGCGGCCCGGTGTCTCGGTGAAGGCGATCGCCAGATCGCGATGCAGGGCTGAGCCATTCCCGGCGGAGCCGTCGGCCTCCATCGGCACGTCGGCGAGTGTGATCCGTGCGGCCGAGCCGCCAGCGATCGCCATCTCGGCCAGCGCGGCCAGAAGCCCGCCGTCGGAGCAGTCGTGGCAGGCGGCCACGAGCCCCGCCCGTTGGGCGGCCGCCACTGCCGCAAACACCTCGCGGCAGGCCGCCGCATCGACCTGCGGCACCCGCCCGCCGTGGACGCGGCCCACGAGTTCGAGCTGGCTGCCGGCCAGTTCGCCCCGCGAGAGGCCCACGATCGCCAGCCGGTTGCCCACCTGCTTGAGGTCGGGAGTAATCGCACGGTGCACATGCTCCACCTGCCCCATCGCGGTCGCGAGCAGTGTGGGCGGGATCGACCGCTCATGGTGCGTGCCAGCCGCATCGGTCCAGGCGAACACGTTGTTGAGGCTGTCCTTGCCGCTCACGAAGGGAGCGGCGAATGCGACGGCCATGTCGTGGCAGGCACGGCAGGCCTCGACGAGCGTGCCGAGTGACTCCTCGCGGCGACAGTCGCCCCAGCAGAAGTTGTCGAGCAGAGCGATCCGTGCGGGGTCGGCGCCGACGGCGATCGCGTTGGCTATCGCCTCAACGATGCCGCCAGCCGCCATCTGGTAGGGATCGAGAGGGCCCAGTCGGTGGCGGAGGCCGACGCCCAGCACGATGCCGCGGTCACGGCCGAGCACGCCACGGACGACGGTGCCATCGGCGGGACCATCGCCCGGTCCGAGCAGCGGCTTGACGATGCTGCAGCCCTGCACCTCGTGGTCGTATTGCCGGATGATCCATTCCTTGCTGGCCACGTCGGGCGCCGCGAGCAGGTCGAGCAGGCTGGCGGTGAGCGAGTCGTCGGCGTGGAGCGTCCATGCAGCCTGTTCCACAGCCGGTGGCACGTGGCGCGACACGAGCCGCCGCCGTGGCCTGCCCTCGTGGAGGAAGTGGCAGTCGAGTTCACCGGCCGTCCGGCCCTGCCAGCGGAGCACGAGTCTGCCCGCCCCGGTGAAGGTGCCGATGGCCGTGGCCTCCACCCCCTCGTCGGCCGCGATCTTGGCGAGCTTCTCCCAGTCGGAAGGCGCGACGGCGAGCACCATCCGCTCCTGTGCCTCCGAGATCCAGGCTTCGGTGGCCGAGAGGCCGTCATACTTCAGCGGCACGCGGTCGAGGTCGACCTCCGCACCGAGCGTGGCGGCCATCTCGCCCACGGCGCTTGAGAGCCCGCCGGCACCGCAGTCGGTGATGGCGTTGAAGAGCCGCTGCCGCGACGCCTCCAGCACGAAGTCGACGAGCATCTTCTCGTGGATGGCGTGACCGATCTGCACCGAGCCGCCCGACTGGCTCTCGCTGTCGCTCGACAGCTCGACGCTCGAAAAGGTAGCGCCGTGGATGCCGTCGCGGCCGGTTCGTCCGCCGGCCACGACGACCAGATCGCCCACCTGCACGGCGGCGTCGGCCGAGTTGCGCGGCATGATGCCCACCGTGCCGCAGAAGACCAGCGGGTTGCCGATGTAGCCGGGATCGTAGGCGACGGCGCCGGCGATCGTGGGGATGCCCATGCGGTTACCGTAGTCGCGGACCCCGGCCACAACACCCGCCAGCAGCCGACGGGGATGGATCACTCCCGGCGGCAGGTCGGCGGCGGGGGTGTCGGGCCGGCCAACGCAGAAGACGTCGAGGTTGGCGATCGGCTTGGCGCCGAGGCCCGTGCCGAGCACGTCGCGGATCACGCCACCGAGCCCGGTGGCCGCGCCGCCGTAGGGCTCGATCGCTGAGGGATGGTTGTGCGTCTCCACCTTCACGCAGATGTCGTGGTCGCCATCGAACCGCACCACGCCCGAGTTGTCGCGGAACACGCTCACGCACCAGTCCTGCGCACCGAGCCGCTCCCGAACTTTTCGCGTCGCCGCAAACACCGTCTCCTTGAGGAGATTGTCATACCGCACGGCACCCGCTGGGCCGACATGGTCGATCGGGCTGCCGAGTGTCTTGTGGCAGCAGTGCTCGCTCCAGGTCTGCGCGATGGTCTCCAGTTCGATCTCGAGAGGGTCGCGGCCGAGGCTCTGGAAGTGGTCGCGGACCGCGTGGAGTTCGGCGGCCGAGAGGGCGAGGCAGCGGTCGCGGCTGAGCCTGTCGAGCGCCGCGTCGTCGAGTTCCGTGAGGCGGACCGTCTCCTGGGAAAAGGTCCACGGACGGCCGCCGGCCAGCGTGCGGTGCGGCAGCGGGCCGATCACGACATCATGGATCGCCTCGCTGGCCAGGAGTTTCCAGGCCAGACGATCGGCCTCCGCCGTGCCGAGCGCGGGCAGCCAGTATTTCCGCACGCTGCGGACGGCCGACGGCCGCAGGCCCAGCAGGCCGCAGGCTTCGAGGGCGGTCTCGGCGGCCGGATCGGTGACGCCCGCGCGGGGCAGTACGTGGAGCACGGTCGGCAGGCCGTGCGCGTCGGCCGGCGACAAGCCGAGCGCGGCGGGTGCCACGAGCGCCGCATCGCCCGCCTCCGCCACCGTGAAGGTTTCAGTGACGGGATCGGCGAGCACCGCGGCGGCGAGCCGCTCGACATCGGCCCGCGACAGATCGCCCTCGATCAGCCAGCCGGTCGCGGTCTTGGCCCGCGTGCAGCCGGCGATGCCCAGTTCGGCGGCGCCGGCGACGAGCGCCCGCGCGGCATGGTCGCCGGCGGCGTCACGGAGATGGACGTCAACTTCCCACAGCATCGCGGTCTTCCTTGGCACGCGTGAGCAAAGACACGAGTCGACGACGGTCGCTCGATTGAAGCGCGTCGAGAATTTTTTCTGTGATGCCGGCGATCCGCGACAGCGCCTTGGCCACCGGCGCTGCGTTGTCGAGGAGGATGTCGGCCCAGAGTTCGGGATCACCCGCGGCGATCCGCGTGGTATCGCGCCAGCCGCCGGCCGTGAACTGCCGCGCTTCAGCCGGCGTGGCTGCGGCGATGGCGGCAGCCATCACATGCGGCGCGTGGCTCGTCATGGCGAGGATCCGGTCGTGGTCGCGAGGGGGCATCGTGTAGACCGTGGAGCCGAGGGCCGACCAGAAGCCGCAGACTTCTTCCACATCGGTGGCCGGCGTGGCTGCAGCGGGCGTGACGATCGTGACCCGTCCGGTGAAGAGGTTCGGCTCAGCGGCGGTTGGCCCGCGGCGGTGGCTGCCTGCCACGGGGTGGGCTCCGACAAAGCGGCTGCGGCGTGAACGGCGACGCTTCTCCCAGGCGGCGACGATGCGGGCCTTCGTGCTGCCCGCGTCGGTCAGCAGTGTGCCAGGCTGCACGGCGGCATCGACCTCGTCGAGAATCCAAGGGATCGACGCCACTCCGGTCGCCACCACGACCAGATCGGCCGCAGCGACGGCCGCGCCGATGTCGGTGGCGGCTTCGTCGATCGCGTGGAGTCGTTTCGCCTCCGCCAGAGAAGTGGCCGAGCGGCCCACGCCGATCACGCGGCCGACGAGTTTTCTCGCCTTCAGTGCCAGCGCGATCGAGCCCCCGATCATGCCCACGCCCACGATCGCGACGGTCGGCCAGTGTGCTTTCGGGGCTTTCATGGGGGCGACGGTGGTGGAGGTGGCGGAGGGATGCCGGCGACTTTTTAGCAGATGCGGGAGACGGGGCCGATCCCCCGGCTTCCGCCGGGGGCTTTTATGCGTTCATAGAAGCCCCGGACGGAAGTCCGGGGACACCGGGTCGTTGGGCGATCGCGGGTTGGCATGGCACGCGGGTTGGCATGGCACGCGGGTTGGCATGGCACGCGGGTTGGCATGGCACGCGGGTTGGCATGGCACGCGGGTTGGTGTTCGTGCCCGGAGTCCCCCAGCTTCCGTATTCACGAAAAACATCGCATCGTGCTCCCCTGACGGGCGGATGCCCGTCCTCAGCCAGTTTCTTGGCGGGCCTCCGCCCGCTGGTGCTGACCCGGCCCTCCGGGCCTGGCGTGCAGCACGACAAGAAGCCCCGTCACGCTAAACTCCTGCACATGTTCACACGTCGTGAGATGCCGCGGGCGATGGTGGCCGACATGCTCGGTCGACTCGCCGTCGCGCTCGGGGCGGGGATCGACATGCGGCGGGCGTGGCAGATGGAGATGGCCCGCATTCCCGCCGCGTGGCGGCCGCGGATGGAGCAGGTGGCGAAGTCGCTCGCGGAGGGGAATCCGTTGGCTGAGGCGCTCGCCGCCGCTGGCGACACGTTTTCGCCGCTCGTCCGCGGCATGGTCGCTGTCGGAGACCGCACCGGCCACGAGGCGGAGACGCTCCGCGAACTCGCGAAGGTGCTCGAGCGCGGCATCCGCACGACGCGGGAATTGCGCCGCAGTCTGGCGGGCCCGGCTTTCCAACTCGCTGTGGCGATCGTGGTCGTCGGGTTTCTCATCTTCATGGCGGGCATGATGTCGCACGACATCCTGCGAATCGGTCTCCGCGGCACACGCGGCCTGCTCATCTACCTTGTGTCTGTCACCGGCGTGGCTCTTGTCGGCAGGCTGCTCTTTGGGCAGGCGGTGGCCAACTGGCGGCGGCATGGCATCGTGCGACTGGTCGTCGATCGCATCCCCGTGATCGGAGCGGCATCCCGCGCCGCCGAAGCGGCCACCTGGTGTCGCGCCGCCTCGCTGGCAAGCGGCGTGGGCCTCGACATCGGCCGGCTGCTCACGCTGGCATCGAGCGTGGCGCCAGGGCTTGCCGTCGACACCGAGTTGGTCGAGGAGCGGTTGCGGGCGGGTGCTACGCTGGCGCTGGCGCTCGACCAGACGCGGCGGTTTCCCCTGCGGGTGCTTGAGACCATCGCCGTCGGCGAGGCCACCGGCAACACGTCCGAAGTGCTCGAACGGCTGGCGGGCCAGTTCGACGAAGAGGCTCGGGATGGCTTCGAGGCCGCAGCCAAGGGAGCCGGGTTTCTCGTCTGGGCCGCCGTGGCAGGCCTGATCATCGTGATCGTGTTTCGCATTTTTTCGTCCTACCTCGGGGCGATCCAGAACGCCGCCGGCAGGCTGTAACCTTTTTGCCCAACCCCTGCCGATAGACTTTCCTGAGACCCATCCTTCGGCAGGGCATGCCATGCGATTTCGTCCCCGGATCGTCGTCGCGGTGCTGATGATGACGGCGTCGCTGCAGGGCGTCGTCATTGGCGACGAGCCTGCCTCGGTTGCAGGGGTCGCGGCCGAGACCTCGGCCGAGCAACGCCTGAGCCCGCAGGAGTTGATGACTGCCCGCGGCTTCGTGCGCTACCGCGGCATGTGGCGGACGGTGCAGGAGATCGAACTGATCGAGCGGTCCGACCGCGTGAACCTCGCGCAGAAGGAATGGACGATCCGGCTCGAACGGCTGCGGAAGCGGCTCGACGATCCCAGGCAGGCCGAAGCTGCCGTCGAGGAGATCCGCGAAATTGCCGACCCGTTTGCCGTGCCGGCGCTGGCCGCGGCGCTCGGCAAGGAACGGATGCCCCGCGTGAGGGCCGACTACATCGAGGCGCTGTCGCACATCCGGGGGGCGGAGGCCATGACGGCGCTGGTCTCCGTGGCCGTCGACCACGCCGACCCGGAGACGAGGATCCTCGCGGCCGAGCGGCTGGTGGACATCGGCCCCGAGATAGCCGCGCAGGCGATCGCAGGGGCACTGGGCGGTGCCGACAACGCCCGGATCAACCGTGCTGCCGAGGCACTCGGCCGGCTCGGCTCGGTATCGGCCGTGGGACCGCTGATCGGCGCGCTCGAGACGGAACACATGCTGGTGGTCGGAGGGGGAGCGGCTGAAGGCTCGACGACCGCCACGTTCACGCCCTCCGGCGGTGGGCTCTCGATGGGAGGAGGGCCGAAACGGCAGAAGACCCGCGTACAGAATCAGCGGGTGCTCGAGGCGCTCGTGAAGATCACCGGCGAAAACTTCGACTGGAACACCGCAGCCTGGCGGGCGTGGCAGGCCAATCGCCAGTTGCCCCCCGACTTCGACCCCAGGCGCGGGTGACAGGCGCGGGTGACAGGCGCGGGTGACAGGCGCGGGTGACAGGCGCGGGTGACAGGCGCGGGTGATCGTCACGCGGCGCGGTCGGTGGCCAGCGGCGGCGAGGGGCGGCGTCGCTTCGGGAACCATTCCGCGTCGAGCACGAGCGTGGCCACGCGGTTTTCGAGGTTGGGGCGGAAGATCACGAGCAACAGCACCGGCAGAAACCAGGCCATGAACAGGCCGCCGTTGTGCGCCTTCCAGAACTGGCTGCCCAGCAGCACGGCCGCGGTGCAGCTCATCAGCGTGCCGAGGTTCTTGGGGGCCGGCCAGATGGCGAGCGTGGAGATCATCGCGACGAATGCGGCCAGCACGGGCAGCCTGAAGACGGAGTCGTTGAACGGCAGCGCCCAGAATCCTTCCAGCGCCACCTCGTTTGGGAAGATCCAGCCGAACATCTGCCGGAGCTGGCCAATGAAAACGGTGGAGTCGGGGGATGTGAACCAGAGGCCGAAGACGAGCGCCAGAAGCGCTGCGCCGATTCCGAGCGCGAAGCGACGGATGCCTCGCTGCCAGTAAAAGCCGCACCACAGCGGCAGCAGGAAGACGGGGTAGTAGATCGTGCCAGTCGCGAGGCCGATGAGCGCGCCCGAGATGAACGGCCGGCGGTAGGCGGCGATGGCCCATACGATCAGGGCCCCTGGCAGCGCGTGGTCCACCCGGCCGGTCATGATCGCCGTGTAGGGGAGCAGCAGGTAGAGCACGGCCGCGGCGATGCCCAGACGGATGGCGGCGAAGTGTCGCCAGCCGATGAGCACCATGCCCGCAACGATCGCCAACTGAGACAGAATGGCCATCACGCGGGCCGTGGTCTCGTAGACGACGCGGCTGTTGACCTCACGGTTCTCTCGCGTATCGGCGGCATCAGGGTCGGCTGAAAAGAGCCGTTGCGTCGAGATCTGAGGCAAGAGGAACAGGAGCGGATAGCCTGGGCCGAGCCTGGAGAGCTGGTCGGCGTCGACCTCAGCGTCGCGGGCATTGAGCCGAGCCGCGGCGGCGGCCCCGGCCAGGTCATCGCGCTGCGGCCGCGTGGTGATCACGTTGGCCAGCAGGAAGACGAGCAGCGAGATTCCCAGGAACACGAGTCCACCGACCGTGAGGTTTGGGTCGAGCAGCGGGCGGCGGACCATCAGGGAATCGAAGAGCATCCGCACGAGAAAGATGCCCGAGACGGTGAAGATCCAGACGTAGCCGAGCTGCTGGGCGGCGGCACTCGCCTTGTAGCCGCCATATTCAACCGCAAGCAGGCCCGGTGCGAGGAGAATGAGCCCGACCAGGTCCAGGTTTCGCATGCTCCAGACGCGGTTGAACTTGAAAAAGACCGCGATCG
>Ga0214919_10006736_pt1 | contig 15692 bp, 21 predicted proteins | sample LL1503_MetaG_FD_177994 | JGI IMG/M metagenome (GOLD analysis project Ga0214919, IMG submission 177994) | Freshwater microbial communities from Lake Lanier, Atlanta, Georgia, United States - LL-1503 | ecosystem: Environmental > Aquatic > Freshwater > Lake | place: USA: Georgia | collected... | reverse complement strand
TGGCTTCATAACAATAATTTTGTCAAAAGTTCCATCATTTACAAGCTGCAAAGCTACAGCAAGTGTCAAGAGAGTTTTACCAGTACCAGCAGGGCCACATAAGGTTACAAGTTGAGCTTCGGAATCAGCTAAAGCTGTCAAAGCACATTTTTGTTCTAAGTTCTTGCTTGTAATGCCCATAAAGCCAGGCTTGCCAGTTTCTTTACCATTGGACTTTTCTTTGAGGACATTTAAAACGCCTCTTTTGTGATATGTTGGGCACTTGAGTTCACCATATTCAAAAATTAAGAATTCATTAGGATAAATTTCTCCCATGCTATTGATAAGTTCTTTTGATAATGATGAGACTTCTATTTCAGTGTTGGCCCATAATTTTGCCCAATCATCAGAGTTCTCAATTTGTACACTTCTAAGACCAGTAAATTTATCTTGTTGAATTAAATCTGATCTGTAGTTTTCAGCTTCACATCCCCAAGTTATAGCTCTAATTCTAAGTCCAGTGTCCTTAGTAACAATAGATACTTTTTTTCTAGGATTTGCTGCTTTAAGAGCTAAACAACATTCGATTATTGCATTGTCACTATGTACTTTGACAATATTAGGTCTTTCATTTTTTTGTAATGGAGACTCTGTATTGTAAACAAAAAGTCTTCCATTTTGATCATTGATTTTAACCCCTTTCAATAAATCTTGTAATGTAAAGTTTTCTAATTGTCTAAAGGTTTCTCTCGCACTCCAAGCTACATTGTCTTTTCTGGTTTTAATGTCGTCAAGATCATCAATTACAGCAAGAGGAATGTAGATGTCATTCTCAGCGAATTTATAGATTGCGAAAGGATCATGTAAAAGTACGCAAGTGTCGATTATATAAAGATGTTTTGCCAAGGTCGATCCTCCCTTTGTTACGGTGCGAGCATTAGAACTCACGATATTTAATTCTCATATCTGTCTCCAGTAACCTGTTCTATAAAGGGAGCTCAGGCTTATCTACGTCTTCTTTGTTCTTTGATTTGTCACTTAATTTTTCAAGAAAATCAGCAGCATTCTCATCTGCTTCAACTGCAAACGATTTCATTTTTAAGATATTTTTAAGCATTTCAGAATCGTGGTTTTTCATCTGCTCTTGATTCATCCACGCATTTTCTTCTGTTTTATTACTTACATTGTCTTGATTTGATCCATTTATCTTAAAATCAAATAAATCTTCTTTAAATTTATCAGAATCAAGATATTTTTTAGCTTCTTCTAATAATGTAGTTTCTAGAAAAATATGGTCATTGTATGCAACTTTTTTGATAGAACCATTTGCCATAACTCTTCCGGTAGGTGCAATAATCTTATTAAAATCTCTTACATACTTAACACCAACTTTAGGACAGCATATATAGATTTTAAAAGGCAATGACTCAGAAATCTTATCTCCATCAGTCAAACGTAAAACTTCAGACTCATCATTAACTATAGAAATGACAAGTTTTAAGTTTTTGATATTTAAAGAATGGTTTTGAATGACGAAATCCCATTCATAGTTATGTTCATGCAATTCAGGGATAAAAGCTGGAGTTAAATCAAGTTCTTTTTTTCTATTGCAAAGCCCTAGAAAAAGAGAATATCCAACTGTATCTTCCGGTGTGCCTTTCCTATATGTACCAATCTTAGACCAATCAACAGCAAAATCATCAGCGCCTTCTATATTTGCCGTCTCAATAAACTCACCTTGGTCGTAAATTTTTCTAAGTAATGGATCTTCAATAATTCTTCTAGCACGAACAAGATCCAAAAAAGCTTCTTTGCTTCCACCAAAATCTGGATGTGCAACTCTAGCTTCTTTTCTAAAAGCACGTTCAATTATATTAGCTAAATCAATCTTATCTTTTCTAGTTGAAGATAAAGGTAAATTGTCTTTAACTAACCCTAAAATTGCATAATAATCTTTAGAAAAGTCAATGATTTTTTTCGGATCAAAAATATCACTCATATCTGTTTTATAAAGGTAATAATCTTTTTAAAATGTAAAAGTTATCGTATGTGGTATAGATTTGCAGTTCAATATAATGCTTTTGGACAAATCGTTAAAGGTAATCCAAAAACAAAAAACTTCATCACAAGACAATTTGGTGATGAAGAAGAAACTGAAGCAATCAATGAACCTTTAGTAGAAGAAGAACCACAAGTAAACCAAGAAGAACCGCAAGTACAAGAACAACCTGATTTTACACCTGTTCCTACTAATGTTCCTCCAGCTATTGAAACTCCCGCTGGTGTTCAAAATAGAGAACCAGTTAAAGTTCAGTTACCACCAAACATTAAAGTTCCACCATTGCATGAATTCTGCCATTGTGAAATAACTACATTGCCTTCAGGACAACAAGTTTGGAGATTAGGTAATGGAGAAAATCATTGCCAAGAATGTGTAAATAGTAGAGACCTTTTTAATCGTGCAAATGAAGCAGCTTACAATCGCTAAGTAATGATTTTAATCTCATAATCTTCTAAATCAATATCTATTTTTTTATTCCAAATATTTTTCATTGGCATAGATGTTTTAGTAAGATTAGATAGCATTTTTGATTTTAAAATAGCTGTTAAATTTGTCTTTCTAATATCCTTTGAAATATGTCTTTTTATAATGTCAAAAGGTATATCATTAGAAAGATAGTTGGAGAATATTTTTTCTTCTAATATATTCAGCTCTTTTTTAAATGTAATGATTTCTTCTGGAGATAAAGCTTTAAATGCATTCAATAATAAGTAGTTGATTGTATTGTAGGTTTTAAGATACTTTCCAGTTAAATCATACACTTCATCAGCTTCATTTAAACAATCAATAGTGCCATATATTTGATTGATTTTTCCACAAGAGCTGACTAAATAAATTGCCAAGATTTTATCTTTTAATATTGCTACTAAAAGAGGTTGTGCAGATACGAACTTATGAGATTTTAATATTTCTATGTTTGAAATATTGTTTAAACCTAATAAGGAAAAATCTGGAATATGTGAGTTTGATTTCCTAACAAAAACTAAACTAATATTTATCATAACTCTGACTTTTTAAGGATCAAAGCATCAATCATTTTATCTTCGTAAGAGTAAAGCTTGTATATTTCTTCTGAATCCCATAAACCCTGCCATAGCTCATTTAACTTTTCAAATAACGCTAAATCAGATACAGAGTTCCATTTGTACTCTTTCGGTTGACTATCAAATTTCTTTTTAAAGATTTCTTTTTTATTTTGTCTATCTATTAATATTTTTCTTAAATTTGGATCGATTTCAATTTCTTTAGATGCTATGTAATTAATTATATTGTTTTCACAGAACGGTGACATTCTGGAACAATCATAATATATTTCCCCTTCTCCATAACAATTTAAAATAACTTCTTCCACTAAAAAATATAATCTTTTTCTTTTATTAAGCGGAAGAGAAATAAGGTCGGTAATATTTATATTGAGTTTTTTGATATTGTTTTTGTTTTTAATCAATAAGTTTTTAGAACTAATAAAAAATAGTTCTTTTTCTAAATCCTCTCCAGTTGTATATTCTGTAATAAAAGCACAAGGCACGAAGTATCTAAGCATAAGATAAGAGTGCAAGCTTAAAAGAATTTCTAAGGAGAGGATTTTGCTAGATGAGTGATTGTGGATTTTTTGTTGCAGCAATAACTCAATTTTTTCTAACATTTTTGATGAAAAGTTTGTGAATTTCTTTCTTCACAAATGGACCTAGTTTGCCATCTGTTTCCAAAATGACTTTATCTAGATTGTCATACTCTTTATGCAGGTAGTCAAAAAATCTCCTCACCTTATTTTTTAACTCTGTTTCTGAAGGATGATAGTTTCTTTGCTTCATAGACAAATCTCTCAACTCTTCCATGGCAAGAAAAGTAATCATCTTATTTAAATAAGTTGGATTACTTCTATCTTCTGGTTCTGTTTTTGAGAATCTATACCACATATTTATTTGCCTATTACTTCATCTGATACAAACTTTGAATTTAAAACAAATGCTACATTCTGGGAAGGAACATTGAAAAGACATATGGAATTTCTTTCATCTTTAAAAATTATATGAAAATCTTTTCCAACAGTCAGATAACCTTCAATTGGACCTATCACAATATTAGGATTGTATGTTGTTATAGTCCATTGTCCTAATCCCCTATGTTGTGTTGTCATATCTTGAATTGCCATACCTAACCTCACAATTAAAACTAAAGTAATTTACTTCTATTTAATTTTTTCTACCTCTATTAAAGGACACTAAAACTCCTTATAAGAAGATATATCTAGAGGTGTTATTTATGAACAGAGGATTTAATTTCAAGAGATACAAGTTATCTCAAATGAATATTGATGAAGAAACTGGTGAGATTTTGGATGATCAAGAGCCAAAACCAGAAAATTTTCATGAAAGTGGCTTTGCACATGGTAAAGATGTCATTGATTTAGGAAATGTTAATGATATCCACTATTTACGTTCAATAGGCTCTCCTTTGCCAAGTATGATTGAGCAATACCTCTATAAACCAGACAGTGATAGAGATCCTATAGTCATGCGCTTTGGCGCTAAAACCCTTATAATTCCACCAAAAGTTGGACTTGCTTATTTCATCTCAAATAACAAATTAGCTAAGTTTGCATTTATGACTTCTGAACAAATTCAAGCTAATGAACAAAGAGCTAGAGAATTTGTAAGAAAAAGCACCCTTTCCCATACACCTCGCCCAAGATCTGCCACTGTTCAAGTTGGATATTCTACTGAAACTGCTTCTGGCAAAAGCGCAGCTGACAAGAGAAGAGTTATTCTTTCACCTAAAATGGAAAATTATTTAACTTCTGAAGAGTCAACCGCACATGATGCTAGATTGACAAAAATGGAATCACAATTTACAGGTTTCAATGCAGATATGATCAGAGCTATATTTGATCCTAATTTTGATGCTGGAGCTGCTGCTAAAGATGGATTGTTAACAAAGGATGATTTTAGAATTATTCATATGAAGAAAAATCTCATCAAACAACTTGCAAAAATGTCTCCAATGCAAAGACCATCCATGAGAGAAATTGCTGTTGCTCTTCTTAAAGGACTTGAAAGAAAGTTTGAATATGATAAGGTCCACAGTATAGAACATGATGAATCTCCAGATAGATGGTATCCAGATGATGTTGAAAAAATGATTGCAAGAGCAATAAGAGCTCAAGAATCTAAATCTAAGTAATGTATAAGGCTTTCTAAGGAAAGCCTTATTTTATGTTAAAAAATGGAATTATTCAAAGCGGCAAATGTTTTCTTTGCAATAAGAGAGCATTCAAAGAAATCAAAGATGAAATCAATGTTTTTGACTTACCATATCAAAAACTAGCTCTCTGCCAAGATCATTACAATGTATTTCATGTAGGTAATGTTGTTGGCCATATGCAGCTTAACAATGTTCTTTTATCCTTCATTCTTAATCTAGATGACAATATTAAGGGAGAAGAATTAAGAGAAAAGTTATTTGAAATGGTTCCTGGTGCAATGAAGCAATTTCAGCGCATCATTCCTGACAATAAATCAAATCTTTTACTTACTCCTAGGGATTTTTATCAAACACTAAATAAAGCTGTTGTTGGTCAAGAAGAAGCTAAGAGAAGAATATCAATCACTGTATTTGAACATCTTAGAAATACAAGTAGACCAAAAACAAATGAAAAGTTTAATATTTTGCTTTTAGGTCCATCAGGTAGTGGTAAAACTCTTATTATCAACACCATTTCTGAAAAGCTATCTGTTCCTGTAGCTAATGGTGACGCTACTTCTTATTCTCCAACTGGTTTTCAAGGTTCAGATGTAGATTCTGTTATCCATGAACTATATCTTAAATCAAATGGCAATCTTGAAACAGCACAGAATGGAATTGTTTTTATTGATGAAATTGACAAATTAGCTTCTTATAACGTCAGTAATACTAAAGCAGAAGCATTACATTCAGCCACTCAAAGCTCTATGTTGAAATTGATAGAAGGAAAGAAAGTTAAGCTTCCTCAGTCTTTAACTGGAGAACAAGGACCTCCAATTCTTTTTGATACAGATAAGGTTCTTTTCTGTTTTGGTGGAGCTTTTAACGGTTTGCAAGATATAGTTGGAAAAAAACTTGGATACAGTGGAAGAAAAGTAAGCCTCAAGAGTGAGAATTCAAACGACTTAGAAGAGCAAATTAAGTCATTTGAAATCTACAATCAAGCCTCACATGAAATCTTAACTGAATCATTAATTGAATATGGTCTTTCTACTGAATTTGTTGGTAGAATCCAGACCATTGTAACTTTATCTCCATTAGATTATGATCAGCTAAAGAAATGCTTGCTTGAAATTTCATCTTCTCCAATCATCAAAAATACATTACTCTTTGCTGAATCTAACTACAAAATTACCTTTACAGATGATTTTATTGATGGAATTATAAACCGTGTTTTAAAGATGGGCACAGGTACGAGAGCTTTAAATTCATTAGTTAAAAAGGCAGTTTCAGGAGCAGCTTTTGATCTTTTGGGAAACTTCAGTGATAAAACAAATGAAGTAATATTTGATGTTGACTGTATTGATAATCCTCAAAACTATGTTATTAAAACAAGGACAACAAGGGCTAAATCAGTAAAAGAACTCTAGAGATATTCTGGAGAAATCAATTGAATAACCAAGATTTAAAGTCAATTATTAATACTGCATGCAAGTATGAAGACACTGAAGTACTTGAAAAAATAGCATCTAGCAAAAGAATTCAAACTGCTGGAGTAAGGGATTTACTACAAGGCTTAGGCCTTCAAATGTCTCAAACAGCCAATCAAAGCCAATTCAAAGATAAATCTGCGTTAACTAATTTTATAGCCACTTCTCGCACTATAGATGATAAAGAATCAGCTAGAGAAATTTATAAATGGTGGGTTGATAAAATCAAAGAAATTGGAACATCTGCAGTTAACATAAATGTTCCAAATGGTAGAGGAGGAACCAGAAGCGTAAGTTTTGAACCTAGAAATTGTATCAGATATGATGATTTAGTTCAAGCTGATAATGAATTGCCTGCAAACGATTTGCATAAACGGCCTTCTGCAATTGCAGCACTACCTACAACTCCTACTGGTATTTACAACAATCCATCAGATCCTCCTACTAGATTTAATGAAACCACCGTTGACAGAACAGGTACAGGAATAGGGATTACAGCAGCATTATCAAGTGATTTTATCAATATTAAAAAGCTTAGCGGTAGCGAATTAGGATTTTTAGATTATCTTATTGCAGACTTAAATACTAGTCCACCAAAATTGGATCAAAATATACACGTTAAAATATTTGACATGCTTAATTCATCTATGTCAGATAAAGCAATGTCTTCAATGATCCGTAAAAATGCCATAGCCGAAACTCCAAGAGCAGGATTAATTTCTAACTGGAAATATATTGTCAGTCTTCCACAAGAGATTGAAAAAAGAATGGCTAAGACTCCTAAAAATATTATGGATTATAAACAAAAATTAGCTCTTAAAAGTTATGGCAGAGAATTATCGCAAACTTTGAATCAAAGAATTCAATATGAGGAATATGTTTATAATGCTCCATCTGGAACAGGCACTTCTGCTCAAGGTTTGAAAACTGAAATTCCATTTTACAAAGTTAATGAGTTATCAAATAACTACTTTATGGAGCCTACTGTCATGCGTCAAATTCAACCATTAATGAACAGGACTGGAGAGCTTTTAAATAAAATAATTCCAGAGCTTGATAAAGATACTAGTTTAACAAGAAAAATTATTAATACAGTTGTGACTCCATCAGATTATTTAAATTCTAGAGGCAAAAGTTTTCATTAGGTAAAATTATGAGCAAGTACATTAAAATTTCTCAGCAAATGCAAGAGGAACAACAACCTCAAGAGCAAAAGAAAATAAGTAATATTGACCAAGCTAATATCCAAAAGTTAGTATCATTAAAAGGCAATATGACTACTCAGAGCTTAATGACCGAGTTGACAAAAATAGCAAAAGGTTCGGGAACTGATGCACAAAAAGAAGCACAAGCTTTGAAATTTCTTCAAGCAACGATGAATAAACTTACTCCAATGGCTCAGTTTTTAAATACATTAGGTGTAAAATTACCGAGAAATTAAAATGGCAAAATATAAAATAAGAAGAATATCAGATAGAATAGTAACTTCTCAATCTGGCTTTAATGAGATGACAGATATTGTTTCAACCAAGGATGTTCACTCTGCTAATCCTTTTGTAGATAAAGCTATAGACCCTGATAGAATTATGAAAGGCACAGCAGGTTTAGATTTTGTTGAAGGAAGAGAGTCAGTTAATCCACAGTATTCAATGTTTCACAATTCTCCAGGTGAAGGCATGCCAATAGAGTTTTCATTGACCGCTGAAGATATGGCTCGTTTAAACAAACTTTCTCCAAGGGAACAGATAAAAGAGAAAACTGACAATATCAGAAAATTCTTAGAAAAAACTACAAAATCTCAGCTTAATCAAATCATTCCTAAGCTAGAAAGTCTGTATGCAATTTATCGTTCAGCTCCATATGGTTTATCATTAAGTAAACTGAAAGAAGAAGCAAGAATGATAAGACAATTAAGCCCCATGGATAAACAATATTTAATGACAAAACCTTATTGGCCTCTCATTAAAGACATAGTTAAGTAAATGTATAATGCTCATAGGTAAAACTTATGAGCATTTGTCCTTTATATATATCTCAAGCTAAATCTTGTTTCGTAAAACTTTCTTCAAATGAAAGATTGTTTGCTTCTATTACTGGAATTAAATTACCTATAGTAAATGAATTTTGGGTCTATGATTGCGAAGGCTCTTTTGATAACTGTTCATTTAAAGAAAGACAAACACCAGTAGAAGAACCAGTAGAAGAAGTAAAACAAGAAAAGCCAAAAGAAGAGAAAAAAGGCACAAGAGTTTCAATTCATAAAATTGAAAACCCATATCTAGTAAAAGCAGATGTACTTGTTTACCCTACAAACAATATGCTTAATATTGATGATGTTTTACTTAATAGATTTTCAAGAGGCAAAGTACAAGCTGAATGTGACCAAATTCCTAAACCAATCAAAATGGGCCATGTATATATCACTTCTAATGGAGATGAAAATACGCAAGTTAAACCCAAAAGTATTTACCATGCAGTTGTGTCTGGTGAATCAAGATTAGTGAATGAAGAGGATATCAAAACAGCAGTCAGAAAATCTTTATTGTTAGCTGATCAAAATAATGCAGCTAATATTGTTTTTATTCCTTGTGATTGTGGAACTTATGATATTAACGATACAGCAAGAGTTCAGTTAGCCGCAATCAAAACATATCTTCAATCTAATAAGGAATCTAAATTAAAGAATATTTTCATCGTAATGGAGGACGAGGAAAGCTTTAATACGTTCGAAGAATACTACAATAGAATCTTTTGATCTCTGAGGTTGAAATGGTTAATCAAGAATATAAAAACCCACAAAAATTATTAATGGCGTTTCTGGATAGTTTTTCCCAACCAATGTGGATTTTGGACAAAGCCGGAAATGTTCTAATGAATGAAGAAGCAAGAGAATATAGTAAAGGCGGATTTGATATTCTCAAGTATGCACAAGATCTCACTGTAGGAGCTTCAAAAGTCGTTCAACATATGGGAAAACATTTTATTCTTGATAAAAAAGATATTAACCATGGTACAAATTCTTATGTTTGTACTTTACAGCTAGAAGAAGACCCAGTACAAAGATTAAAAAAATCTACTGCTAAATTCACTAAAGCTTATTCCAATATATATAAATAATGGAAAATGAAGAAGAACTTTCACTTTCAAAACTAAAAGCAGTATTCGAAGCACAGACCGAAGTTTACACTGCTTTTCAAATTGCCTTACAAGATGTCTTAGATAAACAAAAATATCTCATCAAAGAAATGGATGCTATAAAAACTCTTAATAGGGATGAGTTTAGAAATTTAGACAAAGAACATTATGCATTAGTAAAAGTATTTGAAAACTTTGAAAATGTTATGACTTCAAGACAAGAGTTATTTGAAACTACTATTGAAGAATATACAGCACAAATCTCTCACTTTGGGGCTGAAATGGATTTAATGAAAAATGAAATCCACGAACTCTTTACTCGCAATTTTAATGAAATGGATAAAGAGATTGAAAAGATTAAAAAAACTCACTTTGACGTAAGAATGATACTTAATCGTGTTGTATGGGTTATCGGTGGAATTGCAACATTTTTAACCATGGTAAATTTATTTTCAGGAAAGACAATAGCTCAAATTATTGGTTTGAAATAATGAATTATATTTGGCAGGGAACACAAGAAAGAAAATTGTCTTTGCTTAAAGATTTATATTACAAAGAGCTAGACAAAAACAAAGAAATTTCTTCTTTATCTTCTGAAGAAATGCCAATAGTTCATATCTGCAATACAGCTGCACCTAAAGATACAATACTCTGGTATATCCAAAATATTAGCTCAGCAAGCATATCAGAATTGGTAGAGCATTATTTCAGATATAAAGAAGAACATAATATTAAAAACATATTGATAAAAGATGCTTCTTACTCTCCGATATATGGTTATGTTCATATATTATTAAATCAATATAATAAAGTCATATATTTAAGAAATGAGCATGAAATTGATGAATATATGGTTTATTTATTAGTTGAGGAAAAACTAGATGCCGGTAGTTAGTTGTGTATGTCAGGATTGTGGTAAAAGTTTTTATTCAAAAGAAACCTATGTTCCAGTTTCGAAACGAGATATTTTTACCAATGATAGGAATCCAAAAAAGCCATTGAAAACTTGGAATGACTGGATCATGCACATAATGTATTTTTGTGAAGATTGTAGAATTCAATCTCCACCAACTCAATGTGTGGAAGATTTTGAGAGATTAAATAAGGCTACTTAGGAAAAATAGCTTGAGCCAAATCAACAAACAATGCATCATCTTCGGCTATTTCTTCCAAAGACAATCCTCTTCTAGACATCTCAGCCATAATTGCTAAAGCAACAGTATCTTCAAGCGCTTCATTTTCTGGTGTTTGTTCGTTATCAGGCTTAACTAGATTGTCTTGAGCTTTGGGGATAGCGTAAGATTGAGATTCTGGATTATTAACAACCATATCTGGCGTATCATTTGATTTTGGTGTTTCTTGAGGTAAAGCACTCTCAATAGCATCAGTTAATTGATCTGCTTCTTCAACGAGGCCTTGCTTTTCTAAGTCTTCAGCCAACTTGATCAACTTTTCAACAAGATTCATTTATCATCTTCCTTAAAAATCTCACTGAAGATAAAATCTACATCATCATTTGTGAGTTTACCAGCAGTTCTCGTTTGTAAAAACTGAAGCTCGTTTTCTTTGCAAACAGGACATTTATAAGACCCCTGAGAACGTAATACCTGAGCACATGTGCCATGAACGGTTCTGCCACAAGCACAAGTGACCTCTCTTCCAGGAATAATTGAGCACATATAGTCTGGCTTGCCTTTGGATTGACATATAAAACACATCTTTCTTTCAGAGTGTTTATCTTTTTTATTTTTATCGAAATTAGAGTAGTCTTTTATAATTCCTGGAATCATTGACAATCACCAGCTCCCTGCTGTATTATATATATACAATTGAATAATTCTAAAGTTTTCAAGTAAATCCTTGCTTGTTAACGAAAAAGGAGAGAAACTATGATTATGGGATACATAAAAGTAGCGGTTCTTTCTATAGCAGCAATGTCTTCATTGTTGCCTGGAAATGCCAAAAAAACTACTAAGCCTAATCAAAAATCTTTAACTTTGGAAGTTAAAGTAGATAGAGGAGAACTTGCAAAAAGAAACAAAATTAAGGGGTTTATTAAGTTAGTTAAACCTAAATATTCTGAGTCTTATATTGCAAAAATTGTGGATGCTATATTCAAATATAGTAAAAAATATCAGGTTAATCCTTATATTATTGCTTCCACAGCATATGTCGAAAGTGAATTCAGTATGAAAAGCAGGCCATGTATTGGCATTATGCAAGTATTGAGATCCACTGCTAGATATATTGATCCAAAAAGACAATATGATCCATACACTATTGATGGAAATATTGCTTTAGGAACAAAAGAGCTAAGTATGCACCTTAAAAAGACGGTAAAAAGAGGTTCAACTATGGATCGCTCATCAGGTTCCAGTAGAAGTTTAAGATACATGTGGGGTAAGTACAATGGAGCTGGCACACATAGTAGATATTCTTCTAAGTTGTTGAAAGTATTACATACTTTGACAACAAATGATTTAAATCATTTAAAAGGTAAGTTGAAACACGGTCCTATTTGGTAAAGTCAAAAAAAATAAGGAGAATCATAAGATTCTCCTTATTTTTGTTTATAGGGCTAATCAGAAGATTAGTTTGGTCCCCATCCTCTGTTTCTTCCAGATGGATATCTTGAGGTAAGACCCATACCAACAATGTTGTTGCCTGGGAATCCTGTGGTATTCATTCTATCAATATCGCCTCTGAGTCTCTTAAGCTCAAAGACATACTTATCTGCTTTTGACTTGAGGTTTCTGATTGAAAGGATGTTGGATGCAGCAACGAATGATGCACCGATACCAGTCATAGAAGAGAATGATGTTTGGATTGCATTGATTTCATACTCAAGAGTATTGAGGATTGATTGGAAATCATTGACAAAGTGTGTTTGTGTTGAGATATTCTCTACACCAACGTTAACGTCAGTTGGGTACTTAGCAGCACTGTTGTAAGTAACAGTTGTTGGTAATGCTGTCCAAGTAAGACCAGTTGTGTTAATAGTGATAGGTTCTTGGGTGCTCAAATACCATTTGGTACTTGAGTTAGATGTACCAGCAGAAACTGAAACAGTAGAGAATCTCTTGATTTCAGCATCTTCATTAAAGTCAGTAGCTCTTGTAAGAACCCATGTTGTTGCAGTGCCACCAATTGTTGACAAAACGAAAATACCATTACTTGCACCACTACCGCCACCTTGGTTCTTGACCAAGACTCTTGTACTTGTAGAAGTAATGCTAACACCGTCAACAATTAAGGTTGTAGCAGCGCCAGTCGCTGTTAAAGTACCGTTTGCTGCAGACCATGTTGGTGTGTTTGGAAGTGTGTTTGTTGTCGCTGCACCAACTGCAGTTAAGTTCATTGCAGTAGCTGGAGACATAGCATTCATATACTTGAAGTCTCTGCGGTCTGTAACGTTATTAACTGTTCTTAAGCCAGGTGCGCTACCACTATCAAATGATGATGGATAATTAACGGCCATTTGTGAACTCCTTAATTAAGTGTTTCATATATTTCTTCGAAGAAAACATTATTTTCAAAACATTTTTTGTTTTCATGGTTTCTTTTCTGTTTTAATTTTTGTTCTTCCTTCAAAAGGTCTTAACTTCTTATTTAAGAACAATATAAATATCCCCTTTTTGTACAAGAAGCCTATTATGTCTGATGCTCAAGAACCATATTTTGATCCGAAATTAGATTTTGAATGGACCGGAAAACATTCCTTTTCCAATGAAATCAAATTTTCTTCAAATCAAAAGTTCAATTCCAGTCAATTTTTTATTTCTAACGACAAGCCAAACTCAGTTTTAGTTTCTTTACAGAATAAAATTTCATTGCTTGAGGCTACAGACCCTTCATCTTATTTGCAGTTCGATGGAATTAACTTATCTTGGAAGCCTTTAATTTTATCCTCTTCAGCTTTAGGAGTACTCGAAGTTAAGAATGGCGGAACTGGCTGGCATAAAGTTCCAACTCAAGGTGTTTTATATTTTGAAGCTAATTCTTTCAAAACACTAGCATTCCAAAACAATAAAATACTTGCATCTAAAGAAAATGCGCTAGAATGGCTTGACTTAGATTCTACAGTCACAAAGATTATTGACCAGAATGCAAATATACTTAATCTTCAATCTTCCATATCAAATATTAAGATAACTGAAACTGGACTTACTTTCAAAATCACATCAGAAAAAGACCCAGAAGAAAAAGAAGATTTTCATTTAACTTATGATTTATTGAAAAAATCTGTATTTGAAAAGACAGATAAAACCGTACTTACTGAAGATATCAAAGGCATTCTCTCATTCAATAAAGGTGGTTTGGGATTTAATAATATTGAAAGAGGAGATATTGTTTTTGGATTCTCTGATAATAATATTTCAAAATTATCTGCTGTAAATCATGAAGGTAAAGTTCTTAAAGTAGTTAATGGCCTTCCTCAATGGCAAGATATAGACATTAAAGAAGAACTAAGAACTCAATTAAAAGATATTACATTTATTAAAGAAGAAAATCAAAGTCTTATATTTAATGGCTCAACTAGATATGAAATAGCCACAATAGATTCAAATATTAATGGAAAAGCATCTGGATTAACTCAAATTCTGCCAGCCGAAAAAGGAGGAACAGGTTTAAATCTTTCTGAACTTCCTTTAGGTTCTGTCATTGTCAAAAATACAGAATCAGATAAATTCTTTGCAATACAACCTGGTGAAGAAGGACAAAGTTTACAATCAAATGGTCCAAATCAAGTTCCATCTTATGTGTACCAAGTCGAAAATATTAATACTGATAAATATTTAACCAGCGAAAAACATAAAAACCAAATCAATCTAAAATTAAATACAAATGCAAAATATGATTGGCTGGCAGAACATAATTTTAAAACTATTACTGTCGCCGAAGAAATCAATGTAAATGTAATTAAACTCGAAAATAGACCAGATAATCAACCAGTAATCAATAGCTTGTTCAAAAGAAATAATGACTTGATTTACAACAAAGATGGAATTGATTATTGTCTAAATCAAAATTTTACTCAAGAGATAAAAGAAAGCCACGTATTGAAGATATGTGATAATGCAAGTTTAGTTGAAAATACACTAACGCCCTTTAATGTTATGTTCCCCTATACATCTGGAAAGGCACACGAAGAACAATTATGGAAATTGAAAAGGATAGATATTTATTGTCACACCGTAGCAGAACAAGATGCAGAAATTGATTTTGTTTGTGATAAGCAATCTATTTTAAATCAAGAAATAATTATTAATGCCTTTGTAAATAAATCCTGTTCATTTAACTTTTCCAGAAACCAATTCCATTCGGGAGATATGATTTTTGTAAAGACCAAAGAACTCTATGGAGCTGATAATTTTACAATATGGGCCGTTATTGAAAAAATAAACTAAAAAATGGCTAACAACTTTTATATTGTTCCACCTAGATTAATTGTAGGCTCGTTACAAGGAAATAACTATGTAACTAGCCTTAACAATTTCCGTGGCGATGTAAATATAGTAGCTGAATCGCCTCTAACACTTTTAAGGCAATTCAATAATATAATTCTTGGATTTGATTCCACAGGGTTTATTACAACAGCTGGCGGAACAATCACAGGAAACTTAAATTTCAATGTTTCCGCAGCCACAACTTATGGTATTCAACTTCTTTCCAAAACAGTTGATCCTACAGGCACTCCTCCACAAGGTGCTATTTACTATAACACTGCAACTCAAACTATCAGAATTTATGATGGTGGATGGACTGATTATACTGGCACTGGTTCTACTGTCAATTACGATACATTTTATTTAAGATTAGATGGTAATAATCAACCTGTAAAT
>Ga0214919_10006735_pt1 | contig 15692 bp, 17 predicted proteins | sample LL1503_MetaG_FD_177994 | JGI IMG/M metagenome (GOLD analysis project Ga0214919, IMG submission 177994) | Freshwater microbial communities from Lake Lanier, Atlanta, Georgia, United States - LL-1503 | ecosystem: Environmental > Aquatic > Freshwater > Lake | place: USA: Georgia | collected... | reverse complement strand
CCTGGGTCGAAGCCGAGTGGCCTACCTCTCTCAACGCCCAACTTTTACGGAAAACTTTCCCCTGCAACTCCGGCGGCTGGTCCAAATGGGAACCTATGCTCACCACGGATGGTTCGAGGAATGCCATCACGGCAATCAAGAGGTGAATCGGGCCCTCGACCTCATGGGGCTCACTGATTTAGCTGATCGCCCGGTACATACGCTTTCAGGGGGCCAGCTCCAACGCGGCCTGCTGGCTCGGGCCACCGTGCAAGGCGCCGAAATCCTCCTGCTCGACGAACCTTTTGCGGCGCTGGATCAAGCCAGTCGCGATATCGTCGAGAAATTTCTTTTCGACCAAGGCCACGCTTTTACGGTCATCATGGCCACGCATGACCCCGCCGACTCGCGTCGATTTGATCGCATCTTAGAAATGCGAAATGGCACCGTCACCACCACCCATTCCTGCACGGGGCACGGACACCATCATGCTTGAGGTCATCCGCGAACCGTTGGCCGAAGCCTTCTTCGTCCGAGCTCTTTGGGCCGTCGTACTCGGAGGCCTCACCTGCGCCTGCTTGGGCGCCTATGTGGTGCTTCGTCGCATGGCCTTCGTGAGCACGGCCCTCACCCACTCGATTTTACCTGGAGTCGTCGGCGCGATGCTACTGGGCCTCTCTCCCTATGTCGGCGCTCTCGCCGCCGCCCTGCTTACCGCGGCCGGAGCGGCTTGGCTTTCCAACCGCAAGGGTACGAGCGAAGACAGCGCCATCGGCGTGATGCTTTCGGTGATGTTCGCCGCCGGGATCGCCATGATGCAGCTGGCGCATTCGTGGCGCGATTTTACGGGGCTGCTTTTTGGCAGCGTGGTCTCCGTCGGCCCTTCGGACATCGCCATCATCGCCATCACGGCCTTCGTCGTGCTGGCGAGCCTGCGTATCTTACATAAGGAAATGGAGCTGGCTTCCTTTGACGAAGAATATGCCCGGCTGCTCGGCGCCAAACCCGCTCTCCTGCGCGCCATCTTACTCGGCTTGGTGGCCCTTGGCGCAGTGGCCTGCGTACGTCTCGTAGGCGCGCTCCTGACAACCGCGCTCTTTGTCATTCCTGCGGCCACGGGCGTCCTGCTCGGTCGCACGCTACCCCAAGTGATGGGTTGGGCGGTTGCTTGCGCCTTAATCGGCGGGGTCGGTGGCCTTTATCTTTCTTATTACCTGGCGTGGATGCCCTCCGGCGCCGCCATCGTGCTTTGTTGCGCTTTGCCTTATCTGGCTATCCGCATTTTCGCCCCGCGGCGTTGAAATCAAGGGCGCGGCGGGCGCAAGGAAAGCGGCGGGCCTAAGACTTCCTGCGCAATGATGGCCCGACGCAAGGCGGCCTTGCCCTTGAACTCCATTCGTACGGTCGCATGAGCCGGACGCGTCACCACTAAGCGCGAAATCGGCTCGATCGGAGCCGGAGAAGGAAGCTCCGGAGCCACATGGGTCGGGAGTGGGGGGGCTGCTTTTCTTCGTGCAGCCCAACGCGTCAAGGACGTCGGAATGGCAGACGTGACCGCATCAGCATTCAGTTTCTCGAAGGCCGTCAGCAACAGCCTCAGGACCCTCCAGACGACGACCCCTCCAACTATGATCGCAAAAAACTTCACGCTCGCGTGGTTTAGGCCTTCGCTCCGGGCGCAGGATTATCCCCTGCGATCCCCTTGCGCATATCCGTATCGGCCCGGAGGTTTTCCAGGCGTTGGTAATCCATGTAGCCCATCCGGCCCGTGCGCAGGGCGTCCGCCAAAGCCTGCGGAACTTGCGCTTCCGCCTCGACGACGCGCGCCCGCATTTCTTCGACGCGTGCCCGCATTTCCTGCTCTAGGGCCACCGCCGCAGCGCGGCGGATTTCCGCCTGAGCTTGCGCCATATTCTTGTTCGCTTGGGCTTGAGCCTCTTGCAACATCGCCCCGATATTGTCGCCGACGTCGACATCTGCGATGTCGATGGAGATGATCTGATAAGCGGTACCCGCATCAAGCCCGCGCTCCAAGACCGTCTTGGAAATCCGGTCCGGGTTCTCTAAAACCTGCTTGTAAGATTCTGATGAGCCGATCGTGGTGACGATGCCTTCGCCGACGCGCGCGATGATGGTTTCTTCCTGAGCCCCGCCGACGAAACGCTCCAAGTTAGTGCGGACCGTGACCCTCGCCTTCACCTTGACCTGAATCCCATCCTTGGCGACAGCGTCAATCGTGGTTCGTCCGCTCGCCGGATTCGGACAATCGATCACCTTCGGGCTGACGGAATTTAAGACTGCTTCGAGAACGGATTTATTCGTACCGCGGGTCGCGATGTCGATTGCGCAGGCGCGATTCCAGTCGAGGTGCAGACCGGAGTGCTGCGCGGCGATCAAAGCCTGGACAGTTTGGACGATATTGCCGCCCGCCAAAAAGTGCGCGTCGAGTTTATCGGTCTCGATCGGTATCCCCGACTTGGTGGCAGCGATCTTAGCGTCCACGACAACCGAAAAAGGTACACCGCGCAATCGCATCCCGACCAAGTCAAACAATCCGACTTCGGCGCCAGCCAAGCGGGCGCGAACCCAGACCGTCAGGAAAGACAGCAAGAAAAGAACCAGCAGGAGCAACGCTCCGGCGGCGACATAGGCCAAGACAGTGAGGGCGGTATTTTCGGGCATAAAAGCTTCGGAAGGGATTAAAGGTTAGGGCGAGAGAGGCGGACCGTAACGCGACCTGTGCCGGCCTCCGTGACCACCAAGGTCGCACCGCGTTCGACAAATCCATCTAAAGAAAAAGCCTCGAGCAAGTTTCCGTCGATTTCCACGGTTCCTGACGGAGCCAAGACCGTGGTCGCCCGCGCCGACCGTCCCACATAGCGGGAATAGTCCGCCGTCGTCGGCACGGCCGAGACGCCTCCATGTGTGCGATTGGTCATCTCACGACCCATAGGTGTATGCGGCAAGATCCGCCGGAATGCGACAAATTCTAACCCAAGTCCGACCACGAAGATGGTCGCGTAAATCGCACATGTCACCAAGCCCTGCTCCGCTGAAAGATAGATTCCGGCGAAAGAAACGACCGCCCCGATAAAACCAAAGATGACGGTGGGTAAGAAAAATTCTGCGGCGATTAAAACCAAGCCAGCCGCCAAAAAAGCGGCTGCCAAGACTGGGTGCGAACCTTCGGATGACAACATGGCCATCCCCGCAGATTATCCCCCGCCCCACCTACATCCAGCCTGTTTTAGGTGGTGCACTTATAATTAACAGGGCCGTTCATAATGAAACTCCCCCGAACCACCCCTTGCCGAACGGCCTAAAATCATCTAGCCCTTGGCCATGCCTAAAAAGCCGGCCGCCAAACAAAAGACCCACATCAAATCCGCCCATTCCGTCGTGCAAGATGCGCTTTTGCTGAACGGACAAAAAGACCGGACCCGACTTCAAGCCCATGCTGAAGTGGCCAAGGAACTTGGCATCTCCGCCTCGATGTTATATAAATGGCGTGAGCCGACTTCACAAGGGAGCGGACATCCCAATCCTTTGGAGCGAACCGCGCGCCTCATCGAAGTGACCGGCGACCATCGGATCGCGAATTGGATCGCCCAGCGGGCGGGCGGGCATTTCAGCTTAGATGAAACCGGCGCTGCTTTGCCCGAACTTTCCAAGGCCGCCAATGCTTTGGTCAAAGAATTCGGTCTGCTCATCGCCAAGGTCGTGGATGCGATCGAAGATCGCCAGATTACGCCGGAAGAAACTCAAGAACTTCGTGATAAATGGGACGGGCTGAGAAAAAGAGCGGAAACCTTTGTCCGCCATTGCGAAAAAGGCGACTACGGCACCAAGCCTTGAAATTTTTCCCTTTCCCCCAAGGCGACACCGAGTAACCAAGACGTATGGCAGAATTCACCATCCGGACTTACGGCGACCCGCTTTTACGGGCACCTGGAGAGCCCGTACGTGAATTCGGGCCGCCGTTACGCACCCTGGGAGAAGCCATGCTCTCCGCGATGCGCAAAGCACGCGGCATCGGACTGGCTGCCCCACAGGTCGGTCTTTCCTTACAACTTTTCGTCTTAAATATCTGCGATGAGGAAAGCCCGCTTTTGCTGGACGGCAAAATCGTCGAAGCGGCCAAGGTCATGCCAATGCTTCTGGCCAACGCCAACGTGACCGTGCCGGCTGGCGAAAAGGACTGCTACACCGAAGGCTGTCTCTCTTTTCCGGGCGTCACGGGCGAAGTTGAACGCGTAGAGCGAGCCATCGTGCGCTTCCGCGATGCCGACGGTGCGCCGCATACGATGGAATGCGAAGGATTGCTCGCCCGTTGCGTCCAACACGAGCACGACCACTGCCAAGGCATTCTGTTCATCGACCGGATGACGCGCCCGCACCAACTGCTGACGGCCGCCAAGGTTAAAAAAATCAAGAAGGCGACCTTGGCCGAACTAAAAGCGGAGCGCAAAAAGGCTTAACCTACTTGCTCGCGGTCTTCGCCGGCTCTTCGACTTTAAGCCCTAGTTGGCCAACCTCGGTCGAGGCCGCGCCGTGAAGCGTCGCCGATACGAAAAAAATACGGGGTAGCGCCTGGCCTTTTTCGGGAGCGATTTTCCAGCTCGCTCGCGCCCCATCAAGCCCGGGAGCATCGCCGCCGATGACAGAAGTCACGGAACTGCTGGCGCCAACGCCGACGTTGCCGATCCGAACGCAAAGATGTCTGAGCATCGCGTTGCTCAAGGCCGAATTGGAACGGTCATAAGAGAGCACCCAATCTCCGGAGGCCGCTAGGCGGGGAATGAAACTGCGCTGGTCTTTCAAGGACATCGATCCGACATAAGCCTTGGGGAAAGCATCCGCAGGACCCGTGGTCGTCAGGAAAACTTCTGAGCCGATCAGGCGCATCGAATAGGCGTCCGCGAGCCTCACCATTAGCAGCGCAGCGCTATTATCGGAGGTCAAGGGGTACACTTCGGCCCAAACCAAAGCCACCTGGCGGATGGAACTGGCAGGCTTCAATCCCTTGGCAAGCGACGGTGCACCCTCTCCGCCGGATGGCGCAACAAAGGAGTAACCCTCGGTGGGCGCTCGCGCGAGTAATTTGGCGGCGTCAGCCTTCAACCAGGCAGCACGGATCGAGTCCGTAAGCGCCGGAGTCCGGATAATATTTTCTTCCTCCAGGACCGTGATGGACCCGATCAGATGAACTTCCTTATACCCGCCTTCGCGGGCCAGCTTAGCCATACGGACCGCCGACAAATGGATGGCGTTATTCCAAAGCGTCTGGGTCAGCTCCTCGGCCGTGTTGATCGTCTTTATCGAATCCAATTGGCGAGCGGTGGCGCTGGCGCGCAAACGGTTCAGCGAAGGTAATGCCTGCTGAATTTTAGCATTCCCTTCGGAGATGATGCCCGCTCCGCGAGCTTTCACATGCTCGGGAGTTTCGACAACGCCGCCGGACTTTCCGCGCGGTATATTCGCCGAATTAACAATGCTCGTGCCCACCTGCACCCGTTGCTGACCTTGCTCCGTCATCCGCATATAAAGTTCCCACTCCTTGACTTCAACCGGCTTCAAATAGCGCAAGACTTCGGCGTCAGGAATAAAAACCGGCGGGGGTGGAACCTCGCCTGCCGCAGCCAACATCAAACTAGCGAGGAGGGCGAACATGCTACACTTTAAGACTCGTCGAACTTACGGGCAAAGAGATTATCCATCTCGTCCAAGAATTGCGCGGCATCTTTGCCCTGTGCCGAAAAACGTAGCTTAGACCCCTGACCGGCGGCCAACATCATAAGCCCCATGATGCTCTTGCCGTTAACCGACTCGTCGTCCTTGGAAACGGTCACTTCGACCTCCGGATAGCGGTTCGCCAGACGTACGATCTGAGCCGCCGGGCGGGTATGAATGCCCATGCGGTTCTGGACGGTGAATTCTCGGGCTAAGGCCTCGTGGGTTTCTTCCATAATAAGGGTTTACCTGTAAGATTTACAAGTAAGGCAAAAAGGGAGGGGGCAAGCAAGGCGGGTCAAGGCAAATTAGGGGGTCGGGAGGGTTCGCTTGACCTTCCTCGTCAGACCCCTCCAATCAAACGAAACGAACCACCGTGGCCAAGCCCGCTGTCCTAACTCATCCGGAATCACTGAAGCACCCTGCCGGGCCTTCAGCTTACGCCAAAGATCCCGTCAACGCCTCCATGACCAAAGAGGCGAAAATAGCCCTTTATACTAAAATGGCACGTATCCGCCATTTTGAGCAGCGCTGCATCCGGATCTACCAGCAGGGAAAGATTGGTGGATTTCTCCACCTGTATGTCGGCCAAGAAGCGGTGGCGGCAGGCACCATCTCACTTTTAGGCAAAGACGACCACATCATCACGGGCTACCGCGACCATGGTCACGGGCTCATGGTGGGCATGGGCATGAACGAGTGCATGGCCGAATTAACCGGTAAGGTCACTGGCTGCTCCCAAGGCAAAGGTGGCTCGATGCACTATTTCGCCCCCGATAAAAATTACTGGGGCGGCCACGGCATCGTCGGCGGTCAAGCCCCTTTGGGCACCGGACTTGCTTACGCCGTAAAATACAAAGGACTAAAAGGCTCCTGCCTCGCCTACATGGGAGACGGCGCCGTCAACCAAGGCGCTGTCCATGAAGCCTACAACCTGGCCTCGCTCTGGGATTTGCCGATGATTTTTGTCGTTGAAAATAACGGCTATTCCATGGGCACCTCCCAAGAACGCTCGACCGCGCACCCCGGCTGCTTAGCCAAACGCGCCGAGGGTTACAATATGGCTTGGGATGTCATCAACGGACACGATGTCTATGAAGTGCGGGCCAAGACGGCGCTGGCACTGAAACGTGCCCACGAGGAATCCAAGCCCACCGTGCTCGAAATCTTCACTTATCGCTACTTCGGACACTCGATGGCCGACCCGGATAAGACCTATCGGGACAAGGAAGAGATTAAGACCTATCGGGACAAAAAGGATCCCGTCTTACTCTTCGAACAAGAATTGCTCCGCGAGAAGGTCCTTACGCCTGAGCTTTCTCAGACCATCAATGACGCCGCGATGGCCGAAGCCGACAAGGCCGCTATCTTCGCCGACGAATCGCCCGACCCGACTCTCGCCGACATCACCAAGCATATCTACTGGGAAGAAGACAACCGCGGGCCCAAGACCACCAGCCGCGGCACCATCATCTTCGAATAATAATTTCCATGGCTGTCATTTCCTACCGCGAGGCGCTCCGCGCCGCGATGCGCGACGAACTTAACCGCGACGAAAACGTCGTCATCATGGGCGAAGAAGTCGCTCAATTCAACGGCGCCTACAAGGTGACCGAAGGACTGCTCAAGGAGTTCGGGCCGAAACGCATCGTCGACACCCCGATCTCCGAAGCCGGCTTCATCGGCCTCGGCATCGGTGCTTCGATGCTCGGCATCCGCCCGGTCATGGAGCTGATGTTCTGGTCCTTCTCGTACGTCGCTTTTGACCAAATCGTCAATAACGCGGGCAACATCCGTTATATGTCCGGAGGTCTGATCAACTGCCCTATCGTGATCCGCGGCCCAGCCAACGGCGGCACGAACGTCGGCGCGACGCACTCGCACACGCCTGAAGCGATCCTCGCTTCGCACCCCGGCATCAAAGTTGTCTGCCCAGCCACTCCATACGACGCCAAGGGCCTGCTCAAAGCGGCCATTCGCGATAACGATCCTGTCTACGTGATGGAGAACACCATTCTTTATAACGACAAAGGCGAAGTACCGGACGAGGATTACATCGTACCCATCGGCGTCGCTGACGTTAAGCGCGTCGGAACGGATCTCACGATCGTGGCCCACGGCCGCGCCGTCATCACCTCGCTCAAGGCCGCAGAAATCCTCGAGAAGGATCACGGCGTCAGCGTGGAAGTCGTCGACCTTCGCTCCATCCGTCCGCTCGACGAGGAAACCATCTTGAAATCGGTACGTAAGACCCACCGCGCGTTGTTGGTCGAAGAAAATAAGCCTTTCTGCGGCGTCGACGCCCAAGTGGCTTACCTGATTCAATCCAAGGCCTTCGACGAACTCGATGCCCCCGTGCATCGCGTATCCTCCATCGATGCTCCGCAGATCTATTGCAAGCGCATGGAAGATTTACAGATGCCCAACGTCGAGCGCGTCGTCGCCGAAGCGCTGAAAGTACTCGCCTAACCCTTACCCTCTTACTTTTAAATCCGATGGCTGAAATTATCGATATGCCCAAGCTCTCCGACACGATGTCGGTCGGCACCTTGGTGAAATGGAACATCAAAGAAGGCCAAGGGGTGGCTTTCGGTGACATCCTGGCCGAAGTCGAAACCGACAAGGCGACGATGGAACTTTCCTGCACCGTCCCCGGCACGGTTCTTAAAATCTATGCGGCGGCAGGAGCACAGCTTCCTGTCGGCGCTCCTATCTGCGCCATTGGCAAGAAAGGCGAAAAAGCCCCAGAGCCCTCCGCCGCTCCAGCGCCCAAGGCTCCTGCAACCGCCGTCCCAGCGATCCCCGAGAAGACCGAAGTGAGTTGCGTGCCCGCTGCTCCGGCTTCTTCCGGCTCCGTCTCACCGCAGTCCGACGCTTCCCGCGCCAAGGCTTCTCCGTACGCCAAACGTATGGCTGAAAAAGCCGCCCTCAACGTCGCAAGTCTTTCGGGTACCGGCCCCGGCGGTCGCGTGGTAGGTCGCGATGTTTCTGCCGCAGCTTCAGCCCCCGCGCCTGCCGCCTCCTCCGGCCCACTCAACGTCGCCGTGGCTCCGCCCGCTGACGGCAAAGGCATCCAGCCCGACGGCGACCTTCCGGTCGGCGGCATGCGCCAGACAATCGCCCGCCGTCTACTGGAGTCTAAGATTACGGTTCCTCACTTCTATCTAGAAGTCGAAGTCGATGCCGCCCCGCTCATGGCGATGCGCGAGTCGCTGAACAAACGTCTCGCCGAAGCCGGTGGCGAATCCGCCATCAAGCTTTCGGTCAATGATTTCATTCTCAAAGCTTCCGCTGAAGCCCTGCGTCGCGTGCCCGCCGTCAATGCCTCCTGGGCCGGCACGAGCATTCGCCAACACGGTGCGGTGCATCTTTCGTTCGGTGTCGCCCTAGAAGATGGGCTGGTCACTCCGGTGATCCGCGACGCCCACGCCAAGACGCTTAAGGATATCGCAGTGGAAGCCAAACAGCTCATCGGCAAGGCCCGCTCAAAGAAGCTTACGCCCGGCGAAATGTCCGGCTCTACCTTCACGGTGACTAACCTCGGAATGTACGGCGTGACTGGCTTCTTCGGCATCATCAACGTGCCCAACGCCGCGATTCTCTCCGTTGGCGCCACCATCAAGAAGCCCGTCGTCGACGCCCATGACCGCCTCGTCGTCGGCCATCGCATGGTAATCGGCCTCTCCGGCGATCATCGCGTGGTCGATGGAGCCAATGGCGCTCAATTCCTCCAGGCGCTCAAGCAACTCCTCGAAGAGCCAGCCTTGATGCTGATCTAAACGGAGCTTCGGCTTAACTAAAACCCGGGCCTCCCAAGCGCCCGGGTTTTTTGTGCCCTCAGAAAGTCCGCACCGACGAAAGTCCGCCATCGATCCGTAGCACCTGTCCCGTCATGAAACGCGAAGAATCCGAGAGCAGGTGCGCGACAGCGGCGGCAATGTCTTCTGGCCGGCCGATCTGCTGCAGCGGATGACGCTTGGCGGCGGCTTCCTTCTTGAGATCCGAATTCAGCAGCGCGCCCGCGAGCGGCGTGTCGGTGAGTGACGGCGCGATGACGTTGACGCGAATCAAGGGTGCCCACTCTGCTGCGAGGCTCTTCGCCAAACCTTCGACGGCGCCCTTGGCAGCCGAGATGCTCGCATGCATCGGCATACCCTGCGCGACGGCGACACTGGAGAAAAAAATGACGGAAGCATTCCCCGAGGCCTTGAGCGCAGGCAACGCTGACTGCAGCGCGGCGATGGCACCCAAAAGGTTCACCTGCAGGTCGCGCTGGAAATCCTCCGCGGTCAGGCGATGAAACGGCTTGAGCGAGATCGAGCCCGGGAAATACACGAAGCCGTCAAGCCGCTCGGGCCACGTCAGCGGTCCAGGCGCCGCGGCGTCGAACGGCTGCGCGGCAATCCCGAGGTCGGCGAGCTTCTCGGGCGAACGACACGCCGCATGGACCGTATAGCCATCAGCTTGGAGTTGCGCCACGGTCGCACGGCCGATGCCGGAAGTGCCACCGATAATCGCAATGTGCTTGGACATGGCACCAAGATTAACAGGCTGGCCCGGAGGTCAAACGACGAGCCGCTTTTCTGGGCACAAAAAAGCCGGAGGCGAACCTCCGGCCAAACTGCACCAGCAACGGCGGCCTATTTTTTCGCTGCCGGCTTAGGCACAACCTTACGAGGCGTCTTCTTATCGAGATTCGCCTTCAGCTCCTCCTCGGTAAACTTAGTCTGAATGCCTTCGGCGGGAACTTCTGCCTTAGCCGTCCAAACGATGGCGTTGAGCACCAAGGTGCGTTGGCTGTCGATAGACCAGCCTGCGTGGTAATGGCCACCGCAGAAGCCGAAGCCGCGACCGCCATCCTTGCGGTCGACCGCCCATGCCACCACTTGCGGCTTCTTCTCTTCGAGCACCATTTTCCGCACATCCGGATTGCCGCCATGGTCGCCATCTTTGCGACTCATCGTATCATCCGGAGCAATTGCCGAAAGAATCGGTGTCACTCCCTCCAGGTTATCGCGGAAGCGCATGTTGAAATACCATTCATCCGAAGACGCATAAGGCTTTACCCCACGGCTGACTGGATGGTTCGGCAAGGTCTTAAAGTCGGCCAACCAGTGAGGGTTGACGGACCAGAACTGCTCGAAATAGCCCCCGAGCCATTCCTTAAATTCCTTGGCTCCAGCGCCCGTCGAAGAACGGCCTGCAGGGGGCGGATCAATCGGCTTGCCGTCCACACTCAACCATCCCGCACGCTCGTAGACCGGCTCGACAGCATAGTGCAGACAAACGAAACCGCAGCCCGCTTCCATCTTCTTCGCCAACTGCGGGAGATGGGTAACGGCCGGATGACCTGCCTGGCCGTCGGAATAAATCACGATCGTGTCCGCCTTGGCCACGCGCTCATCGGAGGGCCATTCGCCGTTCAAGGAGACATCGACATTGACGAGCCCGGCGGCGCTCTGCTTCAAGCCTGCGGCGAGGAGTTGAATGCCAGCGTTATGTTCGTGCTCGCCCGGGCCGTGGCTCGGCTTTCCGGCGATGAGTAAGACGTTCTTCTGGTCGGCGGCCGAGACGAGCGTAGCCGTCGCTAACAGCAGGAGGCTTAAGAGGGATTTTTTCATAAGATTATTTGATCTCCTTCAAGATGATGTCCTTGAATTGGACCGTCATCGCCGTGCCCGCATGGAGCTGAAGAGCGAGGACGCCCTTCTTGGCGCCGACGGCAGTCTCGTCGGTGACGTCGATGGTCTGGACGCCATTGATGAAGTGCTGCAGATGGCCGCCCTGGGCGACGATGCGATATTCGTTCCAATCAGCTGCCTTAATCTTGGCCTGGATTTCGTCGGACTTACCGACGGAGCCAGTCACCTCAAGCTTTGGCTTCTTGGCGTCTTTTCCTTCATGGATGACGACCTTCTCGCCGCGCTTGGCAAGAATGCCGCGCCCCTTCTCTTCGTAAAGGATGCCAGAGTAAGCCTTACCGCACTCGAAATCGCCCTGATAGCCAGCGACGACGAAACCCTTCTCGTCGACGACCTTGGAGCGATACTGAATTCCGGAATTACCAAAAGCGTCGGACTTGCCGTTCAGGTCCACAATCTTGTATTGGAGCGTGAGTTCGAAATCGGCGACTTCGCCCTCCCAGACGAGGAACGTATTACCCTTGGTGGAATGCTCCTTGGTCGTCTGGCCGGTGATGGCACCGTCCTTGACGGACCAGAAATCCAAGCCCTTCCAGCCGGTGAGATCCTTGCCGTTGAAGAGGGACTTGTCCTCGGCGGAAACCGACGCGCAGAGCGCGGCGAGGGCGAGGAAGGGAGTGAGGAGCTTCATGAGAGGTTCAGGTGCGGGCTTATTTCTGCTTTCCGAAGAAACGGTTCAGGTTCTTCAGGCCCTTCACGGCGATGTCGTCGCGGTGCGGCTCCATGGCGCGCCAGATGGCGGCGGCACGGGCGATTACCTTGACGTCGGTGGTGAAGGACTCGATGACGACGTCCTGCTTATAGCCGATCTTCTTGAGGGCGCCGACAATCGGCTTCCAGTCGAGGGAGTCACCGCCGGGGGTGCCGCGGTCGGTGCCACAGGCGTGGAAGTGGCCGAGGTGCTTGCCGGCCTTAAGAATGGCGGCAGCCTGGTTCTTCTCCTCGATGTTCATGTGGAACGTGTCGAGGTGGAGCTTCACGTTGGGCAGGTTGATCGCCTTGACGAGGCGGAGGCCCTGGTCGCAGGTGTTGAGGAAGTCGGTCTCGAAGCGGTTCAGCGGCTCGATGTCGAGCTCGATGCCCTTCTTCTGGGCGTACTTGCCGATGGCCTTGAGGTTCTTGACGACGAGCTTGAAGTGCTTGGCCTTGGTCTTGTCGTCATGGGCGCCGATGAGGCCGACGACGGAATAGAGCGGGCCGATGATGCGCGGGCAACCAGCGATGGCGGCCTGGTCGATCAGCGCCATGATGTACTTACGGCCAGCGGCCTGGTCCGCGGCGGAACCGCGAAGGTCGCGGCCGGGGCCCATGCAGGCGCAAATGGAACCGATGGCGATGCCGGCACTGGCGGCGGCGGCCTTCAGGAAGTTCGGGTCGGTGTGCGACGGATCTTCGATCGGAATCTCGACGGTGTGGAAGCCCCAGTTCTTGAGCTTCTTGAAAAGGTGGACGCTCTCGTTGGTGAACGGAGAGGCGTAGAGGAACGTGTTGAGGCCGAAACGCATGGGTGTGTGGGTGATTTGGGGAGGAAGCGGAGTTTTGGAGGGGGTCAGGGGGCGGTCAAGGCTGGGCGTCGATAAGAGGCCTTTTAAGGGACCAGTTCGCCCAGGATCAGCAGCGCACCCGGGAAGAAGTTCAGGGGGGCGAAACGTTCGGGCTTATCGATCTTATTCTTATTCTTAGCCAAGACAGCGGCCTTGTCGATCGGGTCGGCTAAGAGCTCCAAACGGACCGTATGCACGCCTTCGGGCAGGTCGGTGCCGACGACGAAATTACTCAGGCGCGCGTAGGTGCAATAGGCGTCGATGCGCTGGACGACAAAAGGCTTCCCGCCGTCGAGGGTGACGGCGACCTTCCCGCCGGCCGGGCCGACGATATCATACACGGCGCAGTGCGTGCCCTTGAACTTGAATTCAATGGCCTGGCCGGGCTGCGTGAGGCGGACCATCGCGGGCAGGCGGTTGGCCCAGCCCTTGGCGTAATCCGATGTCTTCATGTCCGCCGGGAGCAGACCATCCGACAGCTTGGCGGCAGTGATCGGCACGAGCGTCGCGCGCTCGAAGTTCGCCGAGTCGAGGGCGAGGTGGCTCAAGTGCGGCGTCGGGGCGTGGTTGGCGATCGCGAGGGCGGGCAGAGAACGGACGATGGCCTGGGTGTATAGCACGTGGCCGGTGGCTTCATGCGGGTGGACGCCGTCAGGGGCGAAGACGAACTTGTCACCGAGCGCGGCCTTTTCGGCGTCGGTCTTCGGCAACGGCGCCTTCCAGAGGAGCTTGCCGGCCTTGGCCAGCTTAGCGACTTCCATGCCGAGAGTGATCGTCGGGATGCCGTAGAAGTCGGCGACCTTCTCCATCGCGCTCGCGGAGCGCTGCAACTTACCCTCGAGCATGGGCGGGGAAAGCGCTTCGGTCACGGTGTAGACGAAACAGATATCGCACTTGGGGTTAGCCTTCCAGGTCTGGCGGACGATGCCTTCCATGCAGCGGATGATGCGTTGCGGGTCCGCGCCGCCGTCATTCACGGCGAACTCGACGAAGAGGAGATCAGGGCCTTTGGAGAGGACATCCTGCTGCACCCGAAAGACGCCGAGGTCCGAACCGGTGCCGCCGATCGCGGCATTGATCTCGGTGAAGGTCGATTGCGGGTAGGCCTTCTTGAAATGGGCGAGGGTCTGCACGCGCCAGCCGTTCTGCGCGGTGATCGAACCGCCGAGGTAGCCGATCTTCAACTCGGCGCCGGTCGTCTGGGCCTTGAGGAAGAAGTTCGGCAGGCCGCCGCGGGCGCGGACTTCCTGGGCGTCGACCAGCGGGTAATCCTTGTCGGCGGCGCGACCGAGGACGGCGGCGCACAGCGCCAAGGCGGAGAAGAACAGTCTCATGGGGGTGTCTTATTAGACGGAAGGAAACCCTGCGGGTTCCAGCCTATTGGCGCCGTTGGCCGAAAAAACGAAAGTCCGCCTTCCTTCCGAGGCGGAGGCACGTAAGTTCATCGCATGGATAACGTCACGCACGCCGCCCTGGGCATCGCCGCCGGCATCGCCGTGCACCGCCGCGGCGGGTCGGTCTCCGCCGCCGCCGTCGCCGCCCTGCTGGCCGCCGAAGCCCCGGACCTCGATGTCTTCCTCCGCTCCGCCGCCGATCCGCTCGAGGCCTTCCGCTGGCACCGCCACTTCACGCACAGCTTCGCCTTCATGCCGGTCTGGGCGCTGCTCAGCGCCTGGCTTACCGCGCTCTTCTTCCGCCGCCGCCATAACGTCGGTTGGCGCGAACTCTTCCTGCCCGGACTCGTCGGCGCGCTGACGCACCTGCTGTGCGACGGCTGCACGAGCTACGGCACGATGCTGCTCTGGCCTTTCACCGAGACGCGCTACGCTTGGGATTGCCTGCCGATCGTCGACCTGCTCGCCACCCTGCCCTTGCTGGTGCTCGCGGTCATGGCCTGGCGCCGGCATTCGCCGCGTCTCGCCACCTACGCCTTGCTCTGGTTCGGAGCCTATGCGTCGCTCGGCGTCTGGCAGCATGCGCGCGCCGAACGCAGCGTCCGCACCTGGCTGGCGCAGCGAAACATCGAACCGGAACGCCTGGCGGTAAAGCCGACGATCTCGAACCTCTTCCTCTGGCGAGCCATCTGGCTCAACGACGGCCGCTGGCAGGTCGCCGCGCTGCGCAACCTGCCCTTCACCTCGACGCGGCTGATCGTGGGTGAAAGCCGGGCGGCTTGGTCGGCGAACTCCGTCGGCAATCCGCCGGCCTATTCCGAAGGCGCGCACGTGATCGCCGACTTCTCGCGTTTCACCGGCGGATGGAATTCCTACGACACCCAGCCGGGCGCCATCCTGGTCGGCGACATCCGCTTCGCGATGCTGCCGACGAGCAGCAAGCCGCTCTGGTCCGTCCGTTGCGCCCCCGGCGGCAGCCTCGCCGAGGCGACGCTCGTCATGGACCGCGGCCTGCAGGACGGCGACCTGGCCCGCTTCGGCGCGTTGCTCTCCGGATCTGATTCCCGCTTCATCGAGATCAAGTAACATGCGCGCCCTCCTCCTCTTCCTCAGCGTCGCCGCCCTCGCCGCCGAACCCGCGCTGAAACTTGTGCTCGAAGATAACTTCGATGGCACAGAGCTAAATGCGAAGACCTGGAACATCGAGACCGGCAAGCGTCGCGAGTCTCTGAACTCAACCAAGGCGGTCGACGTGAAGGATGGCGTGCTGAAGCTCACGACGTGGACCGACGTCGACGGCACGACCTACTGCGGCTTCCTCACGACCCGCAAGAAGTTCGCGT
>Ga0214919_10006734_pt1 | contig 15694 bp, 15 predicted proteins | sample LL1503_MetaG_FD_177994 | JGI IMG/M metagenome (GOLD analysis project Ga0214919, IMG submission 177994) | Freshwater microbial communities from Lake Lanier, Atlanta, Georgia, United States - LL-1503 | ecosystem: Environmental > Aquatic > Freshwater > Lake | place: USA: Georgia | collected... | reverse complement strand
GATCTCGATGGCGGTGGTGCGCATTTTCAGCACCTTGTGGCAATACTTGGTCAGCGACCCGGCGCCAAGACCGAGCTGCATCGCGCGCCGCGCCGCCACGCTGGCCGGATCGACAAACAGCAGCCAGGCCATCATGCGCTGGATGTACTGGTGCACCAGCACCTGCGGCGAGTCGATCAGCATCGAGCCCTGGATCCAGACCGAGTCCAGATGCAGGTGGCGCACCGGCCCCTGGTCAGAAAAATGGACGTCGGCAAGCGGGACTTTGGCGTTCAGGGACATGGGGATTTATACCAGCAGGCCCGCCAGCCGCGGCAGCGCGGCACAGGCGTTGGCGCGGGTGGCAGCCGCCAGCGCCTGCGCATCGATGCCGCGCAGACCCGCCATCAGGGCGCCGATGCGCACCAGCTCGGCAGGCTCGTTGCGGCCCTGCGGCTGTCCGGCTGCGCGCTCGGCCGCCGTGCGGTAAAGCCAGTGCGGCGCGATGTCGGGGGCATCGGTCTCGAGCACCAGCGCCGACAGCGGCAGCGAGACCGCGAGCCGGCGCAGCGCCAAGGCGCGCTCGAAGGTGAGCGCGCCGCCAAAGCCGAGCTTGAAGCCGGCCTGCACAAAAGCGTCGGCCTGCTGCGCGCTGCCGGCGAAGGCGTGGGCAATGCCGCTCCAGCCCCCCGCCGGCTGCAGCGCGCGCAGCGCGCGCAGCAGCCGGTCGGCGGAGCGGCGCACGTGCAGGATCACCGGCAGTGCGTGCTTGCGCGCGAGCTTGAGCTGCTCGGCATAAAAATATTCCTGGCGTTCGCGCAGCGGGCTCTGGCACAGCGCGGGAACGAAGAAATCCAGGCCGATTTCACCGACCGCCACCAGCCGGGGGTCGTCGCGATGCGCGCCGAGCGCGCGGTCAAGCGCCTGCAGATCCTGCTCGCGCGACTGCGCGACGCACAGCGGATGGATTCCCAGCGCATAGCTGTCGCCGTGGCCATGCGCGAGCGCGCGCACCGCGTCAAAATGCGCCACTGCCACCGCCGGGATCACGCAGTGGGCAACGCCCGCCGCAGCGGCGCGCGCGCGAACGGCGGGCGCGTCGGCGGCGAATTCCGGCGCGTCCAGGTGGCAGTGGGTGTCGATCCAGCAGTCCATCGCGAAAAGCCCCTTATTAACTTGGTGGCGGCAAGCGCGCATAGGCCATGCCCGGCGCGCAGCGCGATTGTCCACAATGCCGGTTCGGCACCTGCGCGCGTCCGGTCCGATGCCCCGCGCGCGGCTGAGCCGGCGCAGCCGTGCTAAGGTTGGGGGAAAGCCCCGTCCAACCACCACGCCCACCAGTCTGTTGAACCGATGCGCAGCCCTGCTCGCTACAGCCGATCCAGCCCCGCAGGCCAACGCGCTCCTGCGGCGCCCACGCAGCCCGCCGCCGCGCCCAAGCGCCGGCGCTGGCCGGCGCCATCCGACCCGCGGCTGCTGTGGTCGGCGATCGGATTGCTCGCGCTCGCGCTGCTGCTGGCCGTCGCACTGCTGCTGGCCCAGGCGCCGCGCAAGCTGACGCAGGACGACATCGACGCCGCGGTGCTCAAGACTCTCGAGACCAACCCGCTGCCCTCTGCCGCCGCAGCCGCCTATGGCCAGATAGCGCCCTCGGTGGTGCGGGTGACCAGCTACGTGGCGGGGCCCAGCGGACGCAACGAGGTGGAGCACGGCGTCGGCACCGGCGTGGTCATCGTCGACAAAGGCATCATCCTGACCAACCTGCATGTGGTGCAGGGCGCAGAGACGATCAGGCTGGTATTCGCCGACGGCCTCGAGACCACCGCGTCGATCAAGAGCGTGCAACCGGAAAATGACCTGGCGGTGCTGCAGGCGCACCGGATACCGGACGACCTGATCGCCGCAACGATGCGATCAACGCACGACCTGCAAAGCGGCGACCAGGTGCTCGCAGTCGGCTTTCCCTTCGGCATCGGCCCCTCCGCGTCCGCCGGCGTGGTGTCGGGCCTCAAGCGCTCGTTTCGCTCGCCCGACGGCGGCCACCAAATCGGCAACCTGATCCAGTTCGACGCAGCGGCCAACCCGGGCAATTCAGGGGGGCCGCTGGTCACCATGGATGGCCAGGTGGTGGGCATCGTCACCGCGATCCTGAACCCCGGTCAGCAGCGCACCTTCATCGGCATCGGCTTCGCGGTGCCGATCGAAAGCGCGGCCCTGGCGGTCGGAATGCATCCGTTTTAAACCCCCTACCAGCCGAAAGGAAGGCCATGGACACCCGCCCCGCGACGCGCGACACCGCCCAGCTGATGGAGCAGATACTCTACGAGGTCAAGCGCGTCGTCGTCGGCCAGGACCGCTTTCTTGAACGGGTGATGGTCGCCATGCTGGCGCAGGGCCACCTGCTGGTCGAAGGCGTTCCCGGGCTGGCCAAGACGCTGACCATCAAGACGCTGGCCAACACGGTTCGCGGCAGCTTCAAGCGCATCCAGTTCACGCCCGATCTGGTGCCGGCCGATCTGGTGGGAACGCGTTTCTACAACCAGAAGACCGGCGAGTTCGGCACCGCGCTGGGACCGGTATTCACCAACCTGCTGCTGGCCGACGAGATCAACCGTGCGCCGGCCAAGGTGCAAAGCGCGCTGCTCGAAGTGATGCAGGAGCGCCAGGTGACGATCGCCGGCGTTTCGCACCCTGTGCCATTGCCTTTTCTGGTGATGGCGACGCAAAACCCGATCGAGACCGAAGGCACCTACCCGCTGCCCGAGGCGCAGGTCGACCGCTTCATGATGAAGGTGCTGGTCGACTACCCCAGCGAAGAAGAGGAGTTCGTCATCGTGCAGCGCGTCACCGGCCCGGCGGTGGCGGTCAGCGCGGTGGCAACGACCGAGCAGCTGGCGCAACTGCAACGCGCCTGCCGCGACGTGTATGTCGACCCTTCGCTGGTGCAATACGCGGTGCGCCTCGTAGCCGCGACGCGCGACCCTGAACGGCACGACCTCAAGGACCTGCGCCGTCTGATCAGCTACGGGGCGAGTCCGCGCGCGACGATCAACCTCACCGAGGCCGCACGCGCGCTGGCGATGTTGCGCGGGCGCGGCTACGTGCTGCCCGAGGACATGGCCGACCTGGTTCCCGATGTGCTGCGCCACCGGCTGGTGCTGTCCTACGAAGCGCTGTCCGAAGGGCTGAGCGCGGACGACCTGATCGCCACCATCATGGCCAAGATTGCCATGCCAGCGCGGCCGCTCGAGCATGTTCCGGCGCCGGCCTGAGGCCCGGCCCGCCAGCCGCCGAAGCCCAGGACCCGTCGATGCTGCGGTTCTTCAAACCCAAGGCCACCCCAACGCCCGCCAGCGACCCGCCGGCGCTGCCGACGGCGGGCGCCGAGCAGATGCTGCGCCGGCTCGAGTGGGGAACGATCCGGCGCCTTGACGGGCTGCTGCAGGGTGATTACCGCACGCTGCTACGCGGCGCCGGGCTGGACCTGGCCGACCTGCGCGAATACCAGCAGCACGACGACGTGCGCCATATCGACTGGAATGTGAGCGCGCGCCTGGGCGTTCCGCATGTGCGGGTGTTCACCGAAGACCGCGAAATGGCGGCCTGGTTCCTGCTGGACCTGAGCGCATCGGTCGACTTCGGCTCGGGCGCGCAGCGCAAGCGCACGGTGTCGGCCGAATTCGTCGCCGTTTTGGCACGGCTGCTCACCCGCCACGGCAACCGGGTCGGCGCGCTGCTGTACCGCACGGGGGTGGACCGGGTGCTGCCGGCGCGCGGCGGGCGCATGCAGGTGCTGCAGTTGCTGCACGCCATCGCGCAGCATGCACAGCAGCCGCCCGCCGGCGCGTCGGGCAGCACCCGGCTGCACGAGCTGCTGCACGCCGCAGCCGCGGTGGTGCGCCGGCGATCGACCGTCTTCGTGGTGTCGGACTTCGTCAGCGAGCCGGGCTGGGAGCAGCCGCTGGGCATGCTCGCGCAGCGCCACGAGGTCATCGCGGTGCGGCTGATCGATCCGATGGAGCGCGCGCTGCCCGACCTCGGCCTGATACCGATGCGCGACGCCGAAACCGGCGAGTTGCTTATGGTCGACACCCACGACGCCGGCTTTCGCAGCCGTTTCGCCCAGCTCGCGCAGCAGCGCGACGCGCAACTGCGTGCGGCGTTCACCCGCGCCGGTGTCGACGCGCTCGAGCTAGGCACCGACGACGACCTGCTGCAATCGCTGCTGCGATTTACCGACCTGCGCAAGCGACGCAGCCGACTCGCCGGTGCGCGCGCGATGCCGGCGCATCTGCGCGCGGGGGCATAGCGCCAGCGCGCGCAAGCCGCGTTCGACCAACCGAGGCAGAACGATGACCCTTCCGCTGAACTTCCTCTGGCCGCAGTTCCTGTGGCTGCTGCTGCTGTTGCCGCTGCTGATCGCCGCCTACTGGTGGCTGCTCCGGCGCAAGAAGCAACTGGCGCTGCGCTTTGCCAGCCTATCGATCGTGCGCGAGGCGATGGGGAACCGTCTGCACTGGCGCCGCCATCTGCCGCCGGCGCTGTTCCTGCTGGCGATTGCGGTGATGCTGGTGGCTGCGGCGCGCCCCTTCGCGGTGATTGCGCTGCCGTCGACGCAGGAAACGATCATGCTGGCGATGGACGTGTCGGGCAGCATGCGCGCCACCGACGTCAAGCCCAACCGGCTGGTCGCTTCGCAAAACGCCGCCAAGGCCTTCCTGGCCGAACTGCCGCGCAGCGTGCGGGTCGGCATCGTCGCTTTCGCCGGATCGGCGCAGGTGGTGCAGCCGCCCACGCTGAGCCGCGAAGACCTGGTCGCCGCGATCGACAAGTTCCAGCTGCAGCGCGGCACCGCGATCGGCAGCGGCATCGTGGTATCGCTGGCGGAACTGTTCCCCGACCAGGGCATCGACCTGGCGGCGCTGACCTACGGCAGCGGCAAGCCGCGCAGCTACGCCGTCGACCAGGCGCCGAAGAAGGAAAAAAAGGACTTCGTTCCGGTGGCGCCGGGGTCTTACGGGTCGGCCGCGCTGATTCTGCTGACCGACGGCCAGCGCACCACCGGGGTCGACACGATGGAGGCGGCAAAGATGGCGGCGGACCGGGGGGTGCGGGTGTATACGGTCGGCGTGGGAACCGTCGACGGCGAAACCATCGGCTTTGAGGGCTGGTCGATGCGGGTACGGCTGGACGAGGCAACGCTCAAGCAGGTGGCGCTGGCGACGCAGGCCGAATATTTCTACGCCGGCAGCGCCGAGACGCTCAAGCAGGTCTACGAAAAGCTCAGCACGCGCCTGACGGTAGAAAAAAAGGAAACCGAGATTTCAGGCCTGCTCGCGCTGCTGGCCGCCGTGCTGGCCATCGGCGCGGCGGCGCTGTCGCTGGCCTGGTTCAACCGGATACTGTGAGGCGCCGGCGCGGCTCAGCCGGCCTCGGACAACTGGCCCAGCACCAGCCGCAGCCGGCGTGCGCAGCGCGCCGCCAGGCGCTCGTCATGGGTCACCACGACGAAGGCCGTTGCCTGGTCGCGCGCCAACTGCAGCATCAAATCGAACACGCCGTCGGCGCTGGCGCGGTCCAGGTTGCCGGTGGGCTCGTCGGCCAGCACGCAGTCGGGCCGGGTGACCAGTGCGCGGGCAATCGCGACGCGCTGGCGCTCGCCGCCAGACAGCTCGGCGGGCCGGTGCAACGCACGCTCCGCCAGGCCGACGCTGGCCAGCGTCTGCAGCGCGATGCGCGCGCACTCGGCACGCGGCAGACGGCGTATCCACAGCGGCATCGCGACGTTGTCCTGCGCGCTGAATTCGGGCAGCAGGTGGTGGAACTGGTAGACAAAGCCGAGGTGCCGGTTGCGCATCACGCCCTGCTGCGCCGCGTCGAGCTGCGCCATCTCGCAACCCATCAGGCGCACGCTGCCGCTGCTGGGCGCGTCGAGGCCACCGAGCAGGTGCAGCAAGGTGCTTTTGCCCGAACCCGACGCGCCGACGATGGCCAGCGTCTCGCCGCGGTGCACCTGCAGGTCGACGCCGCGCAGCACACTGACGTCGAGCCGGCCTTCGCTGAAGCGCTTGGCCAGCGTCTGCGCGCACAGCACGGCCGGCTGCGGCGCGGCGCCGGGTCCGCCGGCCTCACTCATAGCGCAGCGCCTCGGCCGGGTTGACCCGGCTGGCGCGCCAGCTGGGGTATAGCGTCGCCAGAAAAGCCAGCCCCAGCGACACCAGCGCAATCGGAACGATGTCGGCGCTTTGGGGGTCGCTCGGCATGCGGTTGATCAGGTAAATGTCTTTGGGCAGAAAACTCGCATTGAAAAGCCGCTCGAGCGCCGGGACGATGACGTCAATATGGCTGGCAACGCCGAGCCCCAACCCGAGCCCGGCCAGCGTTCCGATGGCGCCGACCATCGCACCCTGGACGACGAAGATGCCCATGATGCTCGCCGGGCTCGCGCCCAGCGTCCTGAGGATCGCGATGTCGGCGCGCTTGTCGGTCACCGTCATCACCAGCGTGCTGACCAGGTTGAACGCCGCCACCGCGACGATCAGCGTCAGGATGATCGCCATCATGGTTTTTTCCACCTGCACCGCGGCGAACCAGCTGCGGTTCTGTCGCGTCCAGTCGCGCACCAGCAGATCGCCGTCCATGCTGCCCGACAGCTGCGCGGCGACCGCGCGGGCCCGGTGCAGGTCGCGCAACTTGAGCCGGATGCCGCTCGGGCCCTCGAGCCGGTACAGCCGCTGCGCGTCGTCGATATGCATCAGCACCAACCCGGCGTCGTACTCGAAATGGCCCGAGTCGAACACGCCGACCACGTCCATCTGCTTGAGCCGCGGCACCACCCCCGCCGGCGTCACCTGGCCCGCGGGCGTGATCAGCGTGACCCGGTCGCCCACCGCCAGACCCAGCGCGCGCGCGAGTTCGGCGCCCACCACCAGGCCAAAGGAGCCTGCGACCAGCTTGTCGAGGCCGGCCTTGCGCAGGCCCAGCGCCATATCGGTCACTGCGGGTTCGCGCGCCGGGTCGATTCCGCGCACCAGCGTCGCCTTCATGTCCTCACCGCGGGCCAGCAGTCCCTGCGCGGCGACAAAGGGCGCGGCAGCGACGACCTCGGCGTTGGCGCCCGCCTGCGCCAGGCTGCGCGCCACATCGGGCAGCGCAGCGCCACCGGGCGCGAGTATCTCGATGTGCGAGACCACGCCGAGCATGCGGTCGCGCACCTCCTTCTGAAAGCCGTTCATCACGCTGAGCACGATGATCAGCGCCGCCACTCCCAGCGCGATGCCGAACATCGACACGCCCGATATGAACGAAATAAAGCCGTTGCGCCGGGTCGACCGGCCAGCACGGGTATAGCGCCAGCCCAGGCTCAGCTCGTAGGGGACTTGCATCGGCGAATAAGGGAGGTCGGCTCGGGTCCGGTGGGTGGGAACGGGCTCGGTAGGCACGCTGGCGCGATTGTGGCATCCCGGCGCGGCCACCGGGTGCGCCAGCGTTCCGGGACAATGCCGCCATGCACCTGCTGAATCCATTTGCGCTGTGCGACCCGCAAGCGGGCGTCGCGGCGAGCGCCGGCCTGCGCCTGCCCGCGCTGCAAACGCTGCTGCGCACGCTGACGCCGCTGGCGCTGGAGCGCTTCGGCGACGACAGCCTGACGCCCGCGCACGAGCGCATCGTGGCCGCGCTGTGCGGCGTCGACGCGGCCGACGGCTGCGTACCTGGCGCCGCGATGGAACTCGCGCGCAGCGGGCAGGCGACGAACGGGCAGGCCTGGGCCTGGATCACGCCGGTGCACTGCGTCGTCGGCGCCGACCGGATCACGCTGCGCGACCCGCAGGCGCTGGCGTTGCAGGAGCCCGAGTCGCGCGCCCTGCTCGCGGCGATGCAGCCCTACTTCGCCGGCGACGCCATCGACCTGCAATACGCTGCGCCTACGCGCTGGCTCGCCCGTGGCGACGTGTTTGGCGATCTTCCCAGCGCCGCGCTGGATCGGGCGATTGGCCGCGATATCAGCCGCTGGATGCCCAGAGCCCCGAGCCTGCGCAGGCTGCAAAACGAAATGCAGATGCTGCTGTACACCCACCCGGTGAACGACGCGCGCGGCGCCCGCGGTGCGCTGGCGGTGAACTCCTTTTGGGTCAGCGGATCGGGCCGCCTCAACGCGTCAGCCAGCGTGCAGCCGCCGGCCGACCTGGTCGTCGCCGACTCCCTGCGCCTGCCCGCGCTGGCGCAGGACTGGGTGGCCTGGGCGCAGGCGTGGCAGCAGGTCGACGCGACGCATGGCCAGGCGCTGCTGGCCCAACTGCGCGCGGGCGCGAAGGCGCAACTCACCCTGTGCGCGCCCACCCGCGCAGCACGCTATGGCCCGGCGCGCCGCCACTGGCTGGCGCGGCTGCGCCAACGCCTGCAACCCGTCAGCCTGCACAGCGTGCAGCAAGGCTTATGAAAATCAGCACCCGCGACGTGCCGCCGCGCGCGCTCTGGACGCTTGAGCAGGCCGGCCTGCACCCGCTGCTCGCGCGCCTGTACGCGGCGCGCGGCGTCACGGGCATGGACGAACTCGACGAGGGCCTCAACCGGCTGCTGCCGCCGTCGGGCCTCAAGGGCGCGCACGAGGCCGCCGTTTTGCTGGCCGACGCGATCGCTGACCAACGCCGGCTGTGCATCGTCGCCGACTACGACTGCGACGGCGCCACCGCCTGCGCGGTCGGCATGCGCGGACTGCGCCTGCTCGGAGCGCAGCAGCTCGGGTTCATCGTTCCGGACCGGGTCATCGACGGCTACGGGCTGACCGCACCGATCGCCGAACGCGTCAAGGCCAGCGGCGCCGATGTGCTGATCACCGTCGACAACGGCATCGCCAGCATCGAGGGCGTCGCACGCGCGCGCGCGCTCGGCCTGCAGGTGCTGGTGACCGACCACCACCTGCCGGCGGCGATGCTGCCCGACGCCGACGTCATCGTCAACCCGAACCAGCCCGGCTGCGGCTTCGACAGCAAGGCGATCGCCGGCGTCGGCGTGATGTTTTATGTGCTGCTGGCGCTGCGTTCGGAACTGCGCGCGCGCGGCGCCTTCACCCAGGCCAACCAGCCCAAGCTCGACGCGCTGCTGCCGCTGGTCGCGCTCGGTACCGTGGCCGACGTGGTGCGGCTGGACGCCAACAACCGGCGGCTGGTCGCGCAGGGGCTCAAGCGCATACGCGCCGGCGCGCTGCCCGCCGGTCTGGCGGCGCTGTTCGTGGCGGCGGGGCGATCGGCGCGGGTCGCGACCACTTTTGACTTCGGCTTTGCGCTGGGGCCGCGCATCAACGCCGCCGGCCGCCTGAGCGACATGAGGCTGGGCATCGAATGCCTGCTCAGCGATGACCCGACGCGCGCGGCTGAGCTGGCCAAGGCGCTGGACACCATCAACCGCGAACGCCGGGTGATCGAGGGCGATATGCGCGAGCAGGCGATGGCCATCGCCGAATCGCTGTTCGAGGACGGCGCGCCGGCGCCGCCGGCGATCTGCGTCTTCGACCCCGACTTCCACGAGGGGGTGGTCGGCATCGTCGCCTCGCGCATCAAGGACAAGCTGCACCGGCCGAGCTTTGTGTTCGCCGCCAGCCAGGCGCCCGGCCGGGAGAACGAGCTCAAGGGCTCGGGTCGGTCGATCGCCGGCTTTCACCTGCGCGATGCGCTCGACCTGGTCGCCAAGCGCCACCCGGGCGTGCTGCTGCGCTTCGGCGGCCATGCGATGGCGGCCGGCTGCACCCTGTTGGAGGAGCATTTCGACCGTTTCGAGCAGGGGCTCAACCAGGTCGCGCTGGAGTGGCTCGACGCCGCCACACTGACGCGCCGGCTCGAAACCGACGGCCCGCTCGCGCCACAGTACCGCCGGGTCGACCTGGTCGACACGCTGCACAAGGAGGTCTGGGGCCAGGGCTTTGCACCGCCAACCTTCAGCGAAGTGGTCGAGGTGCTGTCGCAGCGGCTGGTGGGCGAGAAACACCTGGCGCTCAAGCTCCGGCACCAGGGAAGTCCGGTCGACGCCATCTGGTTCGGCCGCACCGAAACCCTGCCCGCGCGGGTGAAGATTGCCTTTAGGCTCGACGCCGACGAATGGAACGGCGTGCGCCGGCTGAAGTTCCTGATCGAAGCCGCCGAGCCCGCAGTCGGCTGATCGGAAAATCAGCCGGCCGCCGTTGAACCGAATCATCTGCATGCGCTGAATCGGGTTGAAGCCATCGGGCGCCGCCTCGACGTTGACCCCCGGGTCGGGCATCTCCTTGAAGTCGTCTTGGCGCCTGGAATCCGTCGCTAGCAGCGAAGCGCCCTGTTGCGGCGCAACCGGTCTCAATGCCACCGCAGTCCATTTTTCTGCCGTCGATGGGGAAAACCCTCATGCCGACGGCGCGGGGCGTGCGGGACCGCGGATAGACTTTCACCATGAACACCCCCTCCGCCCGACCGCAAGCGCAATTTGACCTGAGCGGCCGCACCGCCCTGCTCACCGGCTCGAGCGCCGGTATCGGTTTCGCGCTGGCGCGCGCGCTGGCGCAGGCCGGCGCGGCGCTGGTGCTCAACGCGCGCGGCAGCGAAAAGCTCGAGCGCGCGGCGCGCCAGTTGCGCGACGAGGGCGCGACGGTCCACACCGCGGCCTTCGATGTCGCCGATGGCGACGCGGTGGCGGCGGCGGTCGACCGCATCGAGTCGCAGGTGGGCGCAATCGACATCCTGGTCAACAACGCCGGCATCCAGCGCCGCGGCCCGCTGGAGCAGTTCGAGCAGGCGCAGTGGCACGAGCTGATGCGCACCAACGTCGACAGCGTATTTCTGGTCGGCCAGGCGGTGGCGCGCCACATGATCGTGCGCCGGCGCGGCAAGATCATCAACATCTGCTCGGTGCAAAGCGAGCTGGGCCGCCCGCACATCGCGCCCTACACCGCCAGCAAGGGCGCGGTGAAGATGCTGACCAAGGGAATGGCGATCGACTGGGGCCCGTACGGCATACAGGTCAATGGCCTGGGGCCGGGCTATTTCAAGACCGAACTGACCGAGGCGCTGGTCAAGGACGAGGCCTTCAGCGCCTGGCTCATCGGACGCACCCCTTCGCGGCGCTGGGGCGACGTCGAAGACCTCGGCGGCGCCGCCGTGTTCCTGGCCAGCGCGGCGTCGAACTTCGTCAACGGCCACATTCTGTACGTCGACGGCGGCATCACCGCGACCTTGTAACAACCCGCCAAGGACCCTATGCAAGCACTCGTCATCCACTCGGCCGGCGACCTGCGCGTCGAGACCGTCGCCACACCGGCCATCGAAGCCGGACAGGCGCGCATACGCGTTCGCAAAGGCGGCATCTGCGGCTCCGACCTGCACTACTACCAGCACGGCGGCTTCGGAACCGTGCGCGTCACCGAGCCGATGGTGCTGGGCCACGAAATAGCAGGAATGGTCGAGGCGGTCGCGCCGGATGTGATCGGGCTGCGGGCCGGCGACCGGGTCGCGCTCAGCCCGAGTCGCCCGTGCAGCCGCTGCAGCTACTGCCAGCAGGGCTTGCAGAACCACTGCCTGGACATGCGCTACTACGGCAGCGCGATGCGCACGCCGCACGTACAGGGCGCTTTTCGCCAGCAGATCGTCTGCGACGCGAGCCAGGCGCATCTGCTGGCCGACAGCGTGAGCGACGGCGAAGGCGCGCTGGCCGAGCCGCTGGCGGTGGCGCTGCATGCGGTGCGCCGGGCCGGCACGCTGCTGGGCAAGCGGGTGCTGGTCACCGGCTGCGGCCCGATCGGCGCGCTGCTGGTGATCGCCGCGCGGCGCGCGGGCGCCGCGCATATCGTCGTCACCGATGTGAGCGCCTTCACGCTGCGCAATGCGCTCAAGGTCGGCGCCGATCAGGCCATCCACATCGCCGAGCAACCCGAGGCGCTGGCGGCCTTCGGCGCGAACAAGGGCAGCTTCGATCTGCTGTTCGAGGCCAGCGGCAACGAGAGCGCGCTGCGCGGCGCCCTCGACGCGCTGCGCCCGCGCGGCGTGATCGTGCAGGTCGGCATCGGCGGCGAGATGAAGCTGCCGATGAACACCATCGTCGCCAAAGAATTCGACCTGCGCGGCGCCTTTCGTTTTCACGAGGAGTTCGCGGTCGCGGTCGGTCTGCTCAACAGCGGTCTGGTCGACGTCAAGCCGCTGATATCGGCGACGCTGTCGTACCGCGATCCGGGGCGCGCCTTCGCGCTCGCAGCCGACCGCTCACAGGCGATGAAGGTGCTGCTGGACTTCGACTGATTCAGGCCGCAGGCGGATCGTCGGCCTTGACGATCACCACCGGCACCCGTGCGGCGTGCAGCACCTCGTTGGACACCGATCCGAGCAACGCGCTGCGCAGCGCACCGCGGCCGCGCGCGCCCATGACGATCATGTCGCAGGAAAACAGCTCTGCGATGTCGACGATCGTGTGCGCCGGGTCGCCGATCTGGACCTCGCGTTCGTAGGCAATGGCCGATGCCCGCAAAAGCTCTTCCGCCTGTGCCAGCGCGTCGACGCCCGCCGCGTCGGCGACACGGTACAACGTGTCGGGGTCGGGCGCGACGACCCACTCGTACAGGTTCGCGGGCTGCTGCACATGGGCCAGCAGCAGATCGCCCGAGAGCCCCTGGCGCGTTAAGCCGATGGCAAAGCGCAGCGCCTTGAGCGAGACCTCCGACCCATCCACAGCGACCAGAATTTTCATGGCGACTTTTCCCCCTGAGCAGCGATGCGACAGCATGCAGCATAGGCGAGCCGCTGCAGCCCTATCTGTCCCAGATCATGGTGGCGCGGCGGGGCGGCCCTGCTCAGCCGGCTTTGCGCAGCGCGCGCAGCTTGTCGCCCAGGCGCTGCAGCACCAGGGGTTCGACGAACTTGTCGACCTCGCCGCCGAGCATGGCGATCTCGCGCACAAAGGTGCTGGAGATGAACTGGTACTTTTCGCCGGGCGTTAGGAAGACCGTTTCCACATCGGGCATCAGCGAGCGGTTCATGCCGGCGAGCTGAAATTCGTAGTCGAAGTCGGTCACCGCGCGCAGCCCGCGCACCATCACCTTGGCGCCGCGCGCGACCACAAAGTCGCGCATCAGCCCGTCGAAGCTATCGACCGTGACGTTCGGGTAAGGCTTGACGATGTCGCGCACCATCTCGATGCGCTCTTCCAACGAAAACAGCAGCTTTTTGTGGTGGCCTGCGGCGACCGCCACGATGATCGAGCCGAACAACTGCGCCGCACGGCGCACCACGTCCCCATGGCCCAGCGTCATCGGGTCAAAAGTCCCCGGATAGACGGCGATGACGTTTTTTGTCGGCATGGACGAACCTTTGCTAGGGCCGGGACGCCAGCCGATGCGCCGGATTATCCATGGGCAGGCATGGTCTTTCGCAGCAAATGCGCGTGCACAGCGCCGGCCTTGAGGTGGCGGTACACGCACAGGCCCACGCTCGCCAGCCGATCGTCGCTCCAGGCCTGCTCGGCCTCCAGGTAGACACAGCCGGATTCCTTGATCGCTCCGGCGGCAGCGGCCACAGCGGCGTCGAGCAGCGTCGCGCCAAAAGGCGGATCCAGAAAAACCAGATCCACCGAGCCGACCGGCAACTGGCGCAACGCCGAAACGCCGTCGCCGCGAACCACCCGCGCCGCGCTGGCCTGCAGCCGCAACTGCGTCGCCTTGAGCTGACTGGCCAGCGCGCCGTCCTGCTCGACGAGCAGCACCTCGAGCGCGCCGCGCGACGCCGCCTCAAAGCCCAGCACGCCGGTTCCGGCGAAGGCGTCGACGCAGCGCCAGCCCGACAGATCCTGCCCGAGCCAGTTAAACAGCGTTTCGCGCACCCGGTCGGGCGTGGGCCGCAGCGTGGCCTGGTCGGCGACCTGGAGCTTGGTCCGCTTCCACTGGCCGCCGATGATGCGGATCTCATGGCTGGCGCGCACCACGGCGCTGCGCGGCACGGGCGCCGGGGAGATGGGGGCTTTGGTTTTCTTCACCGGCCAAGCATAAGCGCGCTGGAGGCAGCCACTGCGCTACGGAGCGGGTCCGACCAGCACCGTCACCATTCGCGCGGGCTGCAGCTTGCGCGCCATGGCGGCGCGCACCTGGTTCAGGCTGACCGCCTGCACCTCGCGCGTCCAGGTCTCCAGATAGTCCAGCGCCAGACCGTTCCAGGCGATGTTGCCAATGTTGTCGAGCAGCTTGCGGTTGCTGTCGATGCGCAGCGCAAAGCCGCCGATCAGGTTGGACTTCGCGGCGTCGAGTTCGGCCTGGGTCGGGCCCTCGGCGACAAAGCGCTCGAGCACCTCGCGCGACACCGCCAGCGCCTGCGCCGCCTGGTCGGGCCGGGTTTGCAGCCCGATGGTGAAGGCGCCCGCGTGCAGCGCGGGCGAGAAATAGCTGTAGACGCTGTAACTCAGGCCGCGCTTTTCGCGCACCTCCTGCGTCAGCCGCGACACGAAGCCGCCGCCGCCCAGAATATGGTTGCCCAGCGTGAGCGCGAAGTAGTCCGGGTCGTTGCGCTTGAAGCCCGGCTGGCCGATCAACAGGTGCGACTGCGCTGAATCGAAGGCGATGCGGATCTCCTGGGCCTGCGCCAGCGCCGCCACCTCGGGCACCGGGTCCGGCGCGGGGCAGCGCGCGCCGCCCGCGGGAACCAGTCTGGCGAACAGCTTGCGCACCATCGCATCGGCCTGCTCGCGCGTCACCGCACCGACGATCGACACGCTGGCGCGGCACGGCAGGATCAGCCGCCGGTACAGGGCGCGCATGTCGGCGACGCCGATGGCCGCCAGGCTGGCCTCGGTGGTCTGCAAACCATAGGGATGGCCGCGGTACACGGCCTCAGAAAAAGCGCGCGCTGCGACGCTGGCCGGTCGTGTCGCCGACTCGCGGATCGACGCGCCGAGGCGCTCGCGTTCGCGCTGCCAGATCGCGTCGGGAAAGGCCGGCTCACCGAGCTGGCGCGCCGCCAGTTGTACCGCCCTGGCCAGCAGGTCAGGGTAGGCCAGCGAGCGCAGCCAAAAGCTCATCCGGTCGGCGCTGACGCTGGCGCCAAATGTCGCGCCGAGGTCGGCCCAGGCTTCGCTCAAGCCGTTTTCGTCGAGCGCCGCATCGGCCGCTTCGGCGCCGGGCAGCAGGCCCTTCGCAGCCATCGCCGCGGTGGCGCTGGCCAGCCCGGCCTGCGCCGGCGGATCACGCCGGCTGCCGGCGTCGAAGTCGATCTGCAGGTCGACCATCGCAATCGCCGGGTTCTCGACCAGGTAGACCCTGAGCCCGGAAGCCTGGGTCCACTGCTGCACCGGTATGGCGGCGCTCGCCTGCTGCCAGATCAGCGTGAGCAGCAGCGCGCGCAGCACAAGGCGCAGTATTTTGTGCAAGGGATTCATCAGCATGCTTTAGTGCCTCGCGCCCGCGACAGCGGGCCGCGCCCTGCGCGTGGGGTCCGCCGGCTGGGGACGCAAGGTGGCGATGGTGAGCTGGTCGTCGCCGAAGTAGCGCGCCGCCACCGACTGCACCTGCTCGGCCGTCACGCCGCGCAGCCGCTCGACCAAGCGCTCGCCAGCGTCGAGCGGCAAACCCAGCGCCCAATAGCGACCCAGCGCCTGCGCCTGATTGAATACCGAATCGAGCTGGTAGACCTGGCTGGCGACCCACTGCGTCTTGACGCGGCTGAGTTCAGCGGCCGATACACCGTCGCGCGCGACCCGCACGACCTGCTCGCGC